>Ga0163144_10000623_pt1 | contig 82896 bp, 71 predicted proteins | sample OliLak19BULKMAT1_FD_123175 | JGI IMG/M metagenome (GOLD analysis project Ga0163144, IMG submission 123175) | Freshwater microbial mat bacterial communities from Lake Vanda, McMurdo Dry Valleys, Antarctica - Oligotrophic Lake LV.19.BULKMAT1 | ecosystem: Environmental > Aquatic > Freshwater >... | reverse complement strand
CTAAATAGATACGCCCAACGCGAGGGGGGACGCGATGGGCGCACTAGAGGGAAGGGCTTCTTGGGGTGGATTGTTATCCACTAGCCAATGTCTACCCCTTAGGGCAGACAATCACTATATTAGACATTACCGTTAAACATCTCATGAATTGGGCATGAGCCAGCTATGAGAAATTAAGGGCGTACACCAATGGGCGATACGCCGTCGCCTGCTCCGCCTTCGGGTGTGGGGGCGGGGGTTGCATTGGGGTCTACTGTCCCCACAATTGGCACACCTTGTTGGCATTTAAGGGTGGCATCATCCGCTTTACCGCGAACTTCCCCAGAGGCAAATAGGCTTAAAGCACTTTCATATTGGCGTTGTGCGTTGCAATAATCCGCGCTGGCAACCAGCAAATCCCCGTATTTCACAAATTGTTGGTTCAGTAGGCTAGACGAACCCAAATAATTGGGCAAGTTTTGCGTGTACACAATCAGGCTAAGTTGCTGAATGGCTTTAGGATAATTGGTATCCAAGTAAATTTGGGCTTGCAAGTAAATTTCAGCAATGTAGCGTTCATAGTTCAGTTCGCCCACATCGCCATATTGTTCTGCGCGATTCGTCAATAGAACGGCTTCTGCAAGGCTTGTGCCTGTGCGATACAGTCGGCGTGCTTCTGTGGTTAGCCCTTGATAGAGTAATTGGTCTACTGTGCCTTTTTGGTATTGGGGGTCTACGGCACTAATCGCATCTAGCGTTTCGATGGCAATGCGATTATTGCCTGCGGTAAGCGCTTGTTGGGCTTCTGCCAGTAATGCCCCTAAATCAAAGCCACTACTAGAACTGGCGGGCGTAGAGCTGGCTGGCACAGCTTCTTCTGTAACCGTAGTAACCACTTCAGGCGTAAGCGTAAGCGTCGGTGAGGGTGTGCTTGTGGGGGCTTCGGTAGCCACGCTTTGTAAATAGAGCGCGGTGGCACTAGGCGCGTAGGTGGCAATACAGGGTACAACGGGCGTAAATTGTGCTAGGCTATCAAAACGCGCTTGCACTAGCCCCATACTGGCATTGGCGATGTCTTGGGGAATACGCTCACACTGCACGACAATATCGGCGTTGACGGTGGCGGTAGCGTTGCCTTGCCCAATGCGAAGCCCTTCTGACCACCCCGCAAAACTAGCAAGAAACACGGTTGCCAACGCTAAACCTAAACAGAATAGCCCGATAATTGTCCATACAAGACAGCCGGGACCCCCCTCTTCTTCGTCATCAATCATGTTGGGGGGTGTCACAAAGGACGATGGTCTTTTAGGTTGTGTGTCGTCAAGCAGCATGAGGGCATCTCTTCTTTCTGGTTTTTCTCTGGTTTTTCTGGATGAAGCGTGCTTTTCGCGTTCAAAGTAGGGAATTATAGAGTGGTTTTAACAGAGTGTATAGCAACGCTTGCCCTACGCTTTTGCCAAACAACCGCCCACCACGCACCACGCCCCATAAGCAATACGGCTAACACACTAATGACAATGAGGGGCAATTGCTGCAATAGACTTCGGTTATTCCCAAACGACGCTACATAGCGCACAATTTCGGGGTCGGCACGATTACTTAAGAACAGATAGGTTTCGTATGCGCCTAACGCTTCTTCTGGGCGTTTAAGCTGGTCGTATAGCTTGCCCATTTGCAAATAGGTTTTGTCACTTTGCGGATTAAGGCGTACCACTTCTGCTAAGTAGTCTACGGCGGTTTGAGGGTCGTCTTGGGCAATCGCAAGGTCTGCAAGGGCTTCTAGGAGTGCGGTTTTTGGCTGGTAGTTAAGTTCTTGGGCAAGGTCTAAATCGAGTTTAGCGTTTTCAAAATCGCCTAAACGAACATATGTGATGCCACGCAGATAAAAAGCGCGTGGGTCGTTGGGGGCAATCTGGACGGCATCATACGCATCTTTAAGCGTAAATTCGTCCCACTTCAGCCTATACGACACTTCGGCACGCCCAATATAGCCATCGGGGCTATCAGGGGCTAAGGTGATAACTTTGTCGAAGTCATTGGTGGCGGCTGTCCAATTTTCTAGGGCATAGTTTACGCGTCCACGCGCCAAGTAAATTTCAGGGGCGGTATCGTTAAATACCAGCGCACAATCATACTGATAGAGGGCTTGCGTGTAGTCTTTACTTCCTTCGGCAATGCCCCCCATGATGAGATGGGTTTCGGGGGTTTCATCACAACCAAGCCGTTGGGCATGTACAGGCAAGGGGGCAAACCACACCCCCACGATGCCCATTACAACACAAAGCACATGCCCAACGCGCCCCATGCTAACACCCACCCTGAGATAGAATATAGGTGAGGGTGTTGCTGTTGTTGGTTTCGTTGCTCTCTACAATGCGTCCGTCAGAATCGGCTGTGACGCGGATAATGTGTGTTTCAGAGAAGTTATTGCTCACATTCAGCGTTACAGATACATCCGCGCTTTCGTTGGGGGCAAGCGCGCGAACTAGTGCGCTGGCGGTTGTGCCATCTGCGCCATTATACGTATCCACAAAAGTAACGGCAGTTTCGACGGAAGCAGCTGTTCCTGTATTCACCACACGCGCCACCACGGTAAAGGGTTGCAAGCACACAGGTGGGTTGGGATTCGTGGTAATGAGTACCACGCTTAAATCCACATTCGCAGCAGGAACAGGCGTATTGGTAGGGGCGGGGGTTGCTGTCGGCGCAGGGGGCGGAGGACCCGCATCAATGGGCAAGCTGGCGATATTGCCTACAGCTTCCACCACTTGGGCAGAAATCCAGCCTGTTGCTGCGCCAAACTGAATTTTGTACCACTGTCTATCGGGGCTAACGCCAACCGCGTTGGCAACGGTTTCGGCGGCAAGATTGCCAATGGGGGGATTAAAGATTAAGCCGGGCCCACTTCTTACATTTGCACCCTGTAACACGCGCACCTGTGGCACGCTGGCGGTGGGCGCAAGGGCTTCTTGGGTCGCAACCGTTGCTGTAGCCGTTGGTTCAGCTTGAGGCGCAGTGGTAGCAACCACTTGGGCTGTGGCGGTGGAGGCTTCTGGCGTCACTTCTGTTACAGCAGGTATAGCGGGTGTTGCTTCTGTAAGGGCAGCTTCGGGTGTGGTCTCTGGCGTGTTGGTTGATAACACGCTAATTTGGACGGTGGATAGCCCTTCTGTTGTGCCATCACCGCGCGTTGCACGCACAGTAATCACCTTGTCACCCGCTTCTAGTGCCGTCCAACTGTTCGTTAGGGTAAATGCGCCTGCGCCGACAGCATTGGGCTGTGGGGCTGTGCCAATGACCACATCGTTGACGAGAATTTCAAGGCGAGCGATGTCTGCGCCGGCGTTTTCAATACGAGCAAGGATGTTGACGGATGCGCCTTGTAAATACACTTCTTGGGCAAGGGGCGAGGCAATTTGAACGGTGGGCGCACCACTAAAAACAGGCGCAACCTGTGGCTCTGATAAGCTGTCTGTAAGGGAACACGCAGACAATAGCCCCATAATGAGTAAAGAAACAAGTAAACGGTTTGCCATGTGTCGCAAAACCTCCTGAAAAGAGTGGAACGTTCTAGCCACAACTTTAGCGGATGTAAGGCAAATTTTACAGGGGGATAACACTCTTGAGCCGTTTCGCCCGTATAATAGGCTAAAGTGAAAAGGAGAACTTGACCCATGACAAAAACACTAATGACGCGGAAAGAACGCCGTCAAGCCCTGCTTGTAACGGCAATTGCCATGAGCATTGTGGCGATATTGTGGACGAATATACTCGGTTTGCCGCAAAACCTTGTCAACTTCATCATGACCCCGTTTACGCTATTTGTGACGTATGTGCATGAAGCAGGTCATTCGTTGGCGGCTCTTATGACGGGGGGGCGTGTGCTGGGGTTTGTGGTGTCGGCGGATGGGTCGGGATTGGCAGTCACGGCGGGAGGAAGTCGCGCCTTAATTTTGCCCGCAGGGTATTTAGGGGCGGCGGCATTTGGCTCATTGTTGTTCTTCTTTGCCAACCGCACAGCACGCTTTGCCGATGTTTTAGCCTTTTTGTTGGGCGCGGGCATGGTGCTTTTTACGGTGCTGTTTGCACGTCCCGATGAAACAGGAAACCCGCTTGCACTCATTTTAGGCGTGGGCTTTGGGGCTGTGCTAATGTATGTGGGGGCAAAAGCAAAGCCTTGGGTGGTGCTACTGTTCTTAAATGTGTTGGCGGTGCTGACTGCGCTTAATGCGGTTTTAGACTTGTGGACGCTGATTCAATATGCCGATGTAGGGCGACGTGGCACAGTGGTTAATGATGCGGCGGCGTTTAGCCGAGATGTCATGCCCATTCTGCCTCCTTCGATGGTGGCGTTTATTTGGGCGGGGCTTGCGGTGGTCATGTTGGCGACTTCTTTCTACTTTGCGGTATGGAAGCCCATTCACCATGAAATTAACGCTTCCTATGAAACGATCATCAGTGGGTAAGAGATAGTGGTAAAATTGCTTCTAAACAAGTGAACAATCGTCGTCTATCTTTTAGGAGAAATCTCAATGGCTAAGGCTGTTTGGAATGGTGTCGTTATTGCTGAAAGCGACAAAACTGTCATGGTAGAGGGAAATCACTATTTCCCCATCGAAGCTGTTAATCAAACGTATCTTAAGACCACAGAAACACACACCACCTGCCCATGGAAGGGCGAAGCCAGTTACTACAGCATTGTGGTAGACGGCAAAGAAAACGCGGATGCTGCGTGGTACTATCCCGCGCCTAAGTCTGCTGCCAGCCATATTACAGGGCATGTGGCATTTTGGCGTGGCGTGCGCGTAGAAAGCTAAGTTTTTATTCCACTGCAAGCCATTAAGGTAAGGGCGGTTCTCTAACGAACCGCTCTTTTTATAACTCCTTTAGCAATTCTGGCAATTCCTGTAAAGAAAGCACTACGGCATCGGGCAAAAGTTCGGTTGGTTCTTTGGGATAGGTGCTAATGTATTCACGGTGCGTTTTTAGGTGCTGGGGGCGTTCTGTGGGCGAAAATTCTGCTAGGGCGGGGATGGGCGCACGCATGACGGCTGTAAAGCCATTGCGCTTGGCACACATCACATCATCATAGTAATGGTCACCAATTTGAATAAACCTTGCGTTGGGATAGCCGCGCCGATAGCTGTCAAAATAGGCTGGCGATGTTTTTAGATAGCCCGTTTTATCGGGTGTGAGGATGTCATCAAAGTAAGGCAGTAAGCCAGTAACGCGCAACACTGGCTCTTGATACACCCAAAGCCCTTTTGTCGCAATCACTAGGCGATAGCCTTCGCTCTTTAATTCTTCTAAAACACTGTGAACGCTATCTAGCACGTCCACTTCTTCGGCGTTGGCATAGGCTTCCCAAAGGGTGTTAAGGTCACGGGTGGGGGTGGAGTTATAGCGTTCTGCTAGTTCTCGGATGATATCGCGCCAATCCATCGTTAGCGGATGGTCGGGGTCTATTTGCTGGCGTTCTCCGTTAATTTTGCCCATCTCGCGGGCTAAATCGCGTATTTCTTTACTGGCAATGATGGCAATTTCTTCCAGCACTTCACCAATGGCGCGCCGACTAAAGCGATTTTCTACCAATGTGCTATCAATATCAAAGAAAAGAATGGGACGCATAGGCTTATTCTGTCTCTTTCTTTGTAGACTCAAACATATTGTTAAACGGCAGTGTTAGCTGGGTATCTAGCAAGGCAATCAAAAGAATATCACCTAAGGGGGTTGTTACCACTAAAACCCCGAAAATATTGAATAGAAGTGATTTGAGCATAAGCGTAACGGGTCTTTTTTTGTATAATGGCTTTTGCTTAATCTTAGCCGAGCGCGTGCGTTCTCGGTAGGCTTAAGCAACTCTCCGCCCATCGTTTGAGATGACACACATTATGAAATCCAAGTATGACATTGATATAGACTATCATCGCCCACAATTGGTGGCGATTTTGAAGAAGATCATTGCCCATGAGGGCATCCTAGACCACAACACATTTGGCAATATCACGCGCTCGCACCCTAAGCTTGGTGGTGGCATGTACAGCCGTCCCCAACTCATTGAGGCGTATCGGCAGTTGGCGGGTCAAGATGGCTTGCCCAAACTTGATGATAGCGTGCTGTTTAGGTTGCGCCGTAAACCCATGAGAACCATTAGTGGGGTTACGCCCGTGACTGTGCTTACAAAGCCGTTTCCGTGTCCGGGGGAGTGCATTTTTTGCCCGAATGACGTGCGAATGCCTAAAAGCTATTTAAGTGATGAGCCGGGCGCACAACGCGCCGAACAAAACAGCTTTGACCCGTATCTGCAAACCTATACGCGGGTATTGACGTATCATAATATGGCGCACCCCACCGATAAAATCGAAGTGATTATCTTGGGGGGGACGTGGTCTTTTTACCCCGAAACTTATCAAATTTGGTTTGTGAAGCGCATCTTTGATGCCTTGCACGACTTTGGGAATGGGGTAGACCGCCGTCAAGAAGTATGGGATGCTCTACAAGGTGGCTCACAATTACACCCCGACCACAATACCTCTAATGTAAAACTAGAGGGCATTGCACTAACGCAAACGTATAACCAAGCCGTACAAAAGGTGTATGCAGATGAAATGCACCGTAGCCGAGACATTGCCCAAGCCATTGCAAACGGAGCAAAACCGCGCTCTGTTTTAGATGAGTATGCCACATGGGAAGAACTAGAAGCCATTCATCTAGAGAATGAAACAGCCGTTTGCCGTGTGGTGGGCTTGGTGGTAGAAACACGCCCCGACCACATTAGCAAAGAAGAAGTGTTACGCATCCGTCGCTTAGGGTGCACAAAGGTGCAAATTGGCTTCCAAAGCCTAAATGATGAAGTGCTGCGCCTGAATAAGCGCGGGCACAATGTACAAGCCACGCGACGCGCTGTAAAACTGCTACGCCAAGCAGGGTTTAAGATTCATGCCCATTGGATGCCCAACTTATACGGCTCATCGCCAGAAAAAGACATCCAAGACTATCATACGCTCTTTACAGACCCCGACTTTTGCCCTGATGAGCTAAAGGTGTATCCGTGTTCGTTGATAGAGAGCGCGGAACTTATGCAACGCTACAAAGACGGCACATGGAAGCCCTATACCCATCAAGAACTCTTGTCGGTGTTGATAGAAGCGTTTAGAACAACCCCCGAATATTGCCGTCTAACCCGCGTCATCCGTGATATTCCGTCTACGGATATTGTGGATGGCAACCTAATGACGAATTTTAGGCAAATTGTAGACAATGCGCTAAAAGAACAGGGCATTACAACCGGCGATATTCGCGCCCGTGAAGTGCGCCACGATGACATTGGACGTGACGCTTTTACGCTAGATGAAATGTCGTATCCGTCTAGTATGGGCGATGAGATATTTTTGCAGTTTATTACCCCAGAACGACGCATTGCGGGCTTTTTACGGCTGGCACTTTTAGACCTGACACACGAACCCATTCATGAAGAATTGCGTGGGTGCGCCATTATCCGCGAGGTGCATGTGTACGGGCAATCCTTGGGCATTGGCGAAGCCTCTGATGGCAAAGCACAGCACGCTGGATTGGGTAAACAACTGATTGAACGAGCGGTAGAATTAGCCAAAAAACACGGTTATGAACGTTTAGCCGTGATTAGTGCCGTTGGCACACGCGAATACTACCGCAAGCGTGGGTTTAGCGACGGGCAATTGTATCAAATTCGCCACTTGTAATGCGCTTGGCGTGCTATACTTAAGCATTATGTTCATCGAACAAGGATGAGGGCATGTTAGGAAACAATCGGACAATTTTAAGAGGTGTGCTTTTCGCCATTATGGTGGTAACGCTACCGTGTTATGTGCTTGGCTTTGTGGTGTGGGGGCGCAACAGCAGCACAAATACCAATACACGCATTACGCCTACCAGCGACACACTTAACCCGACATGGACACCTTTGGGGCTAGACGGTGGTACAGGCACGCCCACACAAACGCGCACGCCCATCGTAACGCTAACATCGTTAAGCCCACTTTTGCCCACGCCGATACAGTTTTTGCCACCGGTGCGGACAAACACGCCGTTTTTGTTCCCAACAGACACGCCTGCCCCGTCACTAACGCCTAATAATGACCCTGATGGTGATGGTATACCCAATAATCTCGACCAATGTCCCAACCAATGGGGAACAGTAAACGGTTGCCCCGATGCAGACGGCGATGGCATTGCTGATAAAGATGATGCTTGCCCCTCAACGGGTGGACCCGCCTCTAATAGCGGTTGCCCCGTGACAGATAGCGACAGCGATGGTATCCCGAATAACCTAGACCAATGTCCCAACCAAGCGGGACCTCAATCCAATGGTGGATGCCCCTTGCCTGTCGATACGGATGGTGACGGCATTATTGATACGCAAGATGCTTGTCCCAACGAAGCGGGTCCAGCATCGAACAATGGATGCCCCTTGCCCGTAGATACGGATGGCGATACGATTCCAGATGCGTCTGACCAATGCCCTAATCAAGCGGGCTTGCCGATTTTTAACGGTTGTCCAGATACAGATGGCGATGGCATTCCAGATGCTACTGACCTATGCCCAAATGAAGTCGGTACATCCGACAACAACGGTTGCCCAAGCCCATAAACAAATGTGATGAAAGAGTAAGCACATGGCGACACAACAAGACTACATTCACGAAAAGAAACGCCTAGAAGAACTGGACAAACGCGAAATGGAAGCTCGCTTAAAGTCCTTTGATATGCACGGGGGCGCGCACCCCGGACCAAATGAAAAACCGATGCCAAGCATTATTACGCAGTTTGGCACGTGGGCAGTAACACCGTTTGGCGTAGAGTGCTTGGTGTACCCCTATGAAATTCAATGGGATAGCATCACAGACCCCATTACAGGGGATGATTACTGGCTAAAGCACCTTGCCAATAAAGAGTGGGTGAACCTTCACGATTTTGCAAATGCGCTACATCATGGGCGCAAGATTCACCGTTTTTTGCAAAATTTAGGCACAAATAGCACACTGCCAGAAGTAGCAGAAACCTAAACTTGCGCCAACTTTAGACGAATGGCAATACCGCGCAGGCGATGAGGGAGAACACGACCCAACATCGCCTGTTCTTCTGCGTTTAAGGGGCGCAACGCCACCAATACCGCCAGGTACGCGATGCTTCCCAATAACAAGCCCACCATCGGCGAACCTGCCACCACAACAACCAATAGCATCACTGCCACACTTACCGCAGGCTTCCATAGCAGGCTTGCCCATGCCAATGGCTTGCCCACACCCTCATTCATAAGGCGTACAAAAAACAAAAAGAGCGTGAGTTCACTTAAAATCGTAGTGATGCCTGCTGCAACATAACTATACTGTGGAATGAAGATAAGGTTGGTCACAATGTTAAACGTGACCGCCACCACAAACGCCAATGTAATGCGCTTTTGCATATCCAAAGCCACTAGCGCGTATTGCGTCAAGCTATTCATCCAGCCAATCGGAATGCTCCAAATCATCAGCTGAATGGCAATTGCACCATCGGGCAAGTATTGTGTACCGCCCATAAAAAGCGTTAGGGGTTCTGCGAGTGCTGTAAAGCCGACGGCGACAGGCAACGCCAACCCCCACAGGAGCTTTATGCCCAGTGTATAAGTGCGTTCAAATGCGCTCTTGTCTTCGTGGGCTTGCCGTGACATAAGGGGCAGCAGGGCTTGTGTAAAGAAGGATGGCACAACGTTAATCGCAGAAAGCCACTTGTACGCAATGCTATAACGCGCCACCACACCCGCGCCCTTGATGGCTTCTAAAATAACAATGTCCACCTGAAAGAAGATAATGGCAAGGAAGTTATTCATTAGCAATGCCCAGCTACCGCGCATCATTTGCCCAATCAGGGGGCGGTTGGGGCGTTCCCAATGCCAGCCTGTCAGTAATTTTCGCCCCGCCCATAAAAGCACGCCTAACGTTAGGAGATTGTTCAGGATACTAACGACTGCCAGCCCCACAATGCCCCATCCTAAAAGCAACACAATAACCCCAAAAACGGCTTTGTTTAGTGTGGTGATGGTTTGAATAGCAGAGGGCTTTTCAGCTTGCTCATGGGCATAAAACAGCGCACTCATGCCTTGGCTAAGGTTTGAGGGGAACAAGCCCACATACAGCAAGGCAAAGGTGAGCAAGGCGGTAGCATCTAGGGCAGGCGTAATGGTGGCTTGCCTGAGGGCAATGTAGCCCATTGCCAGCGCAACCCCCACCAACACCAAGCCCAATCGCAACGCCGAAGAATGGTAAAATAGGCGCAGAGCATGGGATTTATCACGGCTAATTTCACGGATAAGAAACAGGTTTAGCCCAAAGTTGGTGAGCGTATCAAACCAGACAAAAAGCACTACCAGGTAATTATAAATGCCCACATCTTCGGGGGAGAGTAAACGCAACATGACCAACAAAAACGCGAAGTCCACGCCCCGATTAAACAAATTGAGCAGAATGGGCGCGATGCTATTGCGCGCAACTCGTGCGCTGGCAGAGGAACTATCGTCATTTGTTCCTACAAAACGCCCCCAAAGCCACACCCCTAGCATCAGCGTCATCATCGCGAGGCTAATAGCACTGCCAAATAGCCCCACCTGAAAGCTAGGCGGACTATAAACAAGTCGAACCGTCCAATTGCCTTCGGGCAGCAACACCCCCTGAAAAATGCCATTTACGCGCTGAACAGGGATGAGGCTCTCTTGCCCCTCATCTGTCCCCAACGGGCGAATAAAAGCACGCCACCCTTCTGCATAATTTTCGCTAATCACTAGCCAGCTCTCGCGCTCAACGCGGGCTTGCAGGAATTTTTCGCGCCTTGTGTCACTAGTGACAAGGCGTTCTTCTGTGGGGGCGATGGCGTTATATAGGGCGTTGGCATCTGTGATGAGTTCGCCGCTTGCCAATGCACTCGCCAGCGTTTCGGCATCTTCACCCACACAACAAATGAAGGTTTTAGGGAAGGCGTTTTCCATGCGCCAAATGACGACCGCTGCATCTTCATATACACGGGTAAATGTGCTTTGGGGCAACGTGACATGAGGATGTGCCACCACATAGCGCACATTAAGATAACGAAGGCGTGCGTTATCCGTGACATTTTCGGCGTTATCGCCTAGATATTGGGTATAAAGGGGCGCAATACGGTTAAAATCAAGCTGTACTTGGGGCGCAAGCTGGCGCATATAATCCACATAGGGCTTGGGAATGATGCTATCGTAACCGCGCACATCCGCAATACCAAAGCGCATTAGGCTATTGGCTTGTAAAATAGGACGGTGGGCGGGGTCGTCCAGTGTGATAATTCTAAAATCCTCTGTTTCGCCTGCGTTTTGTAGCCATTGGATAGCAGGGGGCGTAAACTTTAGCAATTCGGGGTCACTGGCGGGGTTAAATCCCCGTGAGGCGACCATCAAATCAATGGCGACCAATGCCACCGCGCCCACTTGCCACATTATTTTATCTTGGCGTAATGCCCACAAGAAAACAATACCGCTGGCGATGAGAACTGCCCCAAAGATGAGCGCGTTGATGGCTTGATAGCTAAAGAACAATTCGGTGTTAGGGAAGGCGTTTGTGGCGTTTACCATGCCCTCAAAGACGCGCCCTATTAGCGATGCAAACGTGGGATAAAACGCCCACAGCACGCCAACCCCTAGCACAATGAGAACGCCTACACCCAAACTCACACGCCCAAACCATGTTATCAGCGTTTTTGTAGTGTGCTGGCGCAAGCCCTCTATGCCGAATGCGCTAAGGACGGCAACACATAAGCTAAGGGCAAACACCCAGCGAAACGGCGAATTGAGCTGATTAATGCCAGGAAGTGCGTAAATGAGCGCATAAGTAGGCGCACCAAACATCAGTGTAAGAGACGCAACGCCCAACAACGCAAAGATAAAGCGATAAGGGGGCGATTGTGGGGTAGCTTTTCTCAATAGGGCAAACACGCTTAATAACAGGGGCAAGATGCCCACATATAACGCGCCCTCTACATAGTTTTTAATGCCCCATTCGGTATGTGCTTGGGGGGTGCTTAGGGCAATGGTTTCGCCTGTAAAGATGTTCCATATACTATGATGTGACGGATTACCATAAAAATTGGGCATGAGAAACTGTAATAGGTCACGGATGGGATGAGCGTAAGTGCGCACGGTGTCTAGGCTGGCACGTTCTGCACGCCAGTTTGTTTGAACGAACTCAAACAGGGGAATTAGCTGGATTGCCCCCAAGCCTAGCCCCAAGCCCACCATTAAGAGCAACCACGCCCCTTTTAGCGTGGCTTCGCGCCAGGCACGCCCATGCCATCCTAGCCAAATCAAGCGACAAAGCGCATAGTAGCCGCTAATCAGTAAGGTGTAGATGGTAATTTCGGCGTGACCCGCCAAAATGTTCATGCCTAAGCCCATTGCGCCAATGCAAACATTTAGCACCATGCGCCCACGACCCAGTAACACGCGCTCTGTTATCCATAACAGCAACGGCAACCACACAAAGCCCCCAATAATCATGGGGAACACCACGCTGGCAATGACAAAGCCGTTAAACTGATACACAATTGCGCCCAGCGTTGCACCACCGCGCCCAATGCCTAGCCCACGTAAAAACAGATACGTAAATACGCCTGCCAACCACAAATTAAGCACCGTAAACCAGCCATACGCACTGGGCAAATCGGTGATGAAGTAAAGCAAGCTGGGCGGATACAGTGCGCTATGCTGACCTGCCGCTAAAAATGGTACACCTGCAAAGAGATAAGGATTCCACAATGGCACTTCGCCCATGCCAATTTGCTCACGGATAAAGGCTTTCCAGCCGTAGTTTTGCAACACAAGGTCGGAAAGTAGGTGATTGTGTGGTACAGATGGGGCTTTTACAACTTCGCTATAGGTGGCGAATGGCTCATACTGATACAAGTTTTCGGTGGGTAAAAGCGTTTTGCCCCCTAATGTTTGTTGAAAGAAAAAGCCTAATGGCAACAAGAATAAAAGAGCGATAATGGCTAAATCAGGCTGATACCGTTTCATGTGTCCTTATCCTTCGTGATGATTGCCCTAAGAGGATAGTCGGTTTCCGCGCATTTTGATATACTTAAGGTGTTGGGACGAGTTATGGAGGCGGTGGGCGATGCCTAAAGATATTCGTAAACGCATAGAGACAGGCGAATCGCCTCGTGTAGAAGTAGAACCAAAGCTCCATACCGAACCCCCACACCAAAAGAAATCGTCTTTGCCCGAACTTCCCGTAAGTGATACGGGGGCAACGGGTGTGATGAAGATTATTATAGAACCCGAAGAATCAAGCACGCTCGGCGAGAGCGATAATTCATCGTCGTAAAATCACTCATTACACAAGGACTAACTGCCCAATGGGCGAACAACAAATTTTTAACGCATTGGTTGAGTTTTTTGAAGAAGATGAATGGGACTTCCAATGGATGGAAGGCATGTCTGTTTTAGTGATGGGTTTTAGTGGTAAGAATGGCAAATGGCAATGCTACGCCCAAGCCCGTGAATCACAACAGCAGTTCATCTTCTATAGCGTGTTGCCTATCAATGTACCCGAAAATAAGCGTGTTTCCATGTCAGAATTTTTAACCCGTGTGAACTATGGGATGATTATGGGCAACTTTGAAATGGACATTGACGATGGCGAAATTCGCTACAAGACAAGCATTGATGTTGAAGGTTCCGATTTGACACCCCCCCTCATTCGACAGGTAGTGTACGCCAACCTAATCATCACAGACCGCTATCACAACGGCGTGATGCGTGTCCTTTATAGCGATGACACGCCCCTACAAGCCCTAGAGCTGGTTGAGCGCGAAGCCCTAGAACAAGATATTGAAGAAATGGACGAAGAAGAATTTACAGGGTTCATGGATTCTATGTTGTCTGATGATGACGATGATATTGATGACGATGATATTGATGACGATGATGATGACGATGACGATGATTTTGAACTGGACGACGATGACTTCCCTGCGTATCCACCCCCCAACGGCAATTCGCCGTACAGCCTAAACTAAGCAAAACGCACCCTAAGAGGTGCGTTTTTTATTTTGTTTAAGGCTATAGCGAAAGGGCATTCAGCATATCGCGCAGGGCGGTTTTATAATCACGCTCAAAGTCAAAGCGCGGGCTACGGCGAATCATATCAGGGGGTTCAGAGGCTTGCACTTGGGCAATAACAACGGGCTTACGGTTTCCCTTAAAAAATTCCCATGCTTTAGAAGCCGTTGCATCACTGACGGCATTGGGGGATAGCACAACCACCATTCGCGAACATGCTTTTAATGAGGGGTGTACGCCACTTGCCCATGTGGTCTCGTCGGTGGCTTCATGAAGCCAAACAGGGATACCACTCTTTTCAAGGTCGGCGGCAATTTGTTGGGCTTGTTCTTCGTCTAGTGCGCTGTAATTAACGTATACAGTGTCACGCGATAATTTGGCGCGGGTGCGTTTGTCGTTGGCATCGCCGATTTGCACCGCAGAGGGGCGTTTTTCTTCGTCATGGGCGTTTGTTTTGCCCATTCTAAATACCGTCCCCCCACAATTTGGGCAAAAGCCCCGTGTGGCAGCTTGCCCCTTGCGTGTCCATACGGGGGTTGCTTCTTCTATTTCTACACTAAGCCTGCAACGCATACAAAAGCCTTCAATAGGCTCATGGTCTAATTCATCTAGGTCGTGATAATCGCTCATGGTTTCGCTCGAATAGGGTAAACTGAGTGAATAAGTGCAATAATGCAAGTATAGCACACCTAAAACCACCACAAGGACAATCTGATGCCCATTGAAAGCCTAATTGCCCATTTGAGAGAGCTTCCCACGCTCCCAAACGCTTTTAATCCCTATAGCGCAACTCATCCTCTTAACAGCGTGCGCTGTGCCAATTTGGCGCGTTACTTTAACGAAGTAAGCGAAAAACGTGCGGATGTGCTGATGGTGATGGAAGCACCGGGCTATCGCGGTTGCCGTTTAACAGGGATTCCTGTTACTAGCCGTCAGGTGATGCTAGAGGGCGTGCCAACGCTGGGTGTGCTAGGTGAAGGCTATCAAGACGTGCAAGAGGCAGGATTTGAGGCGTTTTATAAAGAGCAAAGCGCAACGATTGTATGGCAAACACTGTCCAACTTGGGGGTTGTGCCTGTGTTGTGGAATGCGTACCCATTGCATCCACACCAGCCCGATGCCCCTCAAAGCAACCGCGCCCCCACCAAAGCCGAAGTGTTACTAGGGCAACCGTTTCTTGAAGAAGTTTGTACCCTCTTTACGCCCCAGCGTGTGATTGCCATAGGGAATGTGGCGCACGCTTCGCTAACGGCACTGGGTGTTGCCTGCGATAAGGTGCGCCACCCTGCACAAGGTGGCAAAAATGACTTTGTAGCGGGGCTAACGCAAGCCCTAAAGCACCAATAGATAGCGGAGTGAGATAGCCAGCAAGAACAGCCCAAAGAGGCGTTTGACGGTTTTAGCCGACAAGCCTAAAGTCAACCGTGCGCCCACAATTTGAAACAGTACTAACGTCGCTAGGATGGGCAATGCCGCCTGGATGTTCAGTTGTCCTGCATTGTAGTAGTTAATTGCGCCCGGCAAGCCCACAGGAAGCAATAACGACCCCAATGATGTGCCTGTGGCTAATTTTTGGTCGAAGCCGATGGCGACCAAGCCCGTTACGATAATCGTGCCACCGCCAATGCCAAACATTCCCCCTAAAATGCCCGCCAAGAAACCCAACCCCACGCAAAATAGTAAAATGCGCGTGCTATCAGGCTGAACGAGTGTTTCTTCTGGCACAAAGGGGGCAGGAATGCCCCGCGTTTCTAAAAACCATTGGCGCGGTGCCGCGTATCGCCAGCCCATATACGCCAAAAATAGCCCATAAGAGACACTAAGCACTTCTTTGGGCAAGCCAAGCGCGATAGTTGCGCCTAGACCCGTCCCAAATAGTAAGCCAAGCGAGGTTGCCCCACTGGTTTTAAGGTTTAGTTTGCCTTGCTTGTAATACTCTATACACCCTAGAATGCCCACAGGCAACACTAAAGCGGCTAGGGATGTACCGTTAGCTTCGATTTGACTAAAGCCCAAAAAGAACATGAGCGCAGGCACAATAATTGCCCCGCCGCCCAAACCAAACATGCCTGCCATAATGCCGGCTAGTGCGCCAATAACCAATAACACAAAAAAAATTTCCATAATTCATCAGCTTTCGGGGTAGGTAGTGTGTGTTGCAGGATATAACAGTTACAAAAATGCGCTTACGGGGCTTATAATAAACCCATACTGATTAAATCACAATTATCTTTACATAAAGGATGCTCTTCATGCGCTTATATCTTATCCGTCATGGGCAATCACAAAACAACGCCCTCGAAAATATCCGAATGCGCTTTCAAGACCCGTTATTAACCCCCATCGGCGAGCAACAAGCTCATCTTGTGGCTGATTACTTGCTGACGATGCCTGATACGCCTGTTTCACCCTTTACGAAGCCCGAACCCTTTAATATTACCCAACTTTACGTTAGCCCCATGCGACGCGCCCTGCAAACCGCGCAACCCATCTCGTATGCCTTTGGCTTGCCCATGAAAATATGGGTGGATGTGCATGAATGGGGCGGTATGTTCTTAGAAGATGTGGATGATGACAAACTCATTACAGGCTATACAGGCATGACACGCTCACAAATTGAAGAACACTTTCCCGAAGCCGTTTGCCCCGACAATGTGACACAAAATGGCTGGTGGGATATTGCGATGGGGCGCGAGAGTGTAGAACACGCCGTTATGCGCTCCATTCGGGTGGTACTTGCCATTAGAGAACATGCCAATAGTGACGAACACATTGCCATTGTGACACATGGCGGATTTATTGACTCTTTCATTAAAGCCTTGCTAGACCAAGCCCCACGCCTTGCCCCCGACTTATTTTATTTGAACTACAATACGGGTGTTACGCGCATCGACTTTAACGAAAAGCCCGACAAACTGCGCATCACGTACTTAAACCGTGTTGACCACCTTCCCCATGACCTAAGAACTGTTTAGTTTAAGGAGCTTATGCTGTGTTTAGCCAAATGAATCGCCTAACAGTGATGCCAAACGCCCTTGCAATATGGGGTTTGGGGCAGATGGGTATTGCGCTTCAAACCGATGAAGCCATTGTGTATATTGACCCCTATTTAAGCAATAGCGTAGAAGAATCGTTTGGGGAGTGGTGGAAGCGTGCCTATGCGCCCCCTGTTCGTCCAGAAGCCATTAGCAACGCCAAGTATATTTTTATCACCCACGACCACCTAGACCACCTAGACCCCCAAACGTTACGTGCCATGCGCAAGCTATCGCCAGAGGTGCGCTTTGTCACAACGGGCTGGTGTCGGGATGACTTGCTGGCGTTGGGCATAATCGACCCGTATATCCTTACGCCCACTGTGCTAGAGCCGTATAACCTGCCAGAAATTAATTTGCGTGTCACGCCCATTCCTGCCGCCCACTATGAAAAGACTTTTGACATTCGCAAAGGGTATCGCTGGCTGGGCTTTTTAATTGAATGGAACGGCATCACGTTTTATCATGCTGGCGATACGATTATTTACCCGCAATATATAGAAATGCTGGCGCAACTGCCTAAAATTGACGTGGCACTGTTGCCCATTAACGGGCGAGATGCCATCCGTGAAGCGCGTGATGTGGTAGGGAATTTGCACCCCGTAGAGGCGGCACACCTTGCAACTACACTGAATATAGACTTGGTACTCATTGGACATAATGATATGTTTCCAAATAATACCATTCCCATGGGCGAGGTTTATAACGCTTTTCAACGCTATGCCCCCACCCAAAAAGTAAAACATTTGCAAGCGGGCGAATTACTGTACTATGTGAAACCCTAGCGATATTGGGGTATAATCAAATCAGTATTTAATTAACCTCTTTGCTAAAAAAAGTGAGAATGCCTTATGACCACTTCAGTGCGTCCAATTGCCCCGTTAGACCGTAAATTGCCGCAAGGCAAGCCTATTGCTTTTGTGGGGGGCAATCTGCTTCATTACCGCCGTGACCCTTTAGGCTTTTTGATGAGTAACGCCGAAGAGTATGGTGACATTGTGCGGATTATGTTTGGCAAATGGTACGGGTTTCAGTTGAATCATCCTGACGATGTGCAACAGGTGCTTTTGAAGCAAGCGCACAAGTTTCATAAGGCAAGCATTTATAAATCAACCCTGGCAGAATATCTGGGCAATGGGCTATTGATTAGCGATGGAGACTTTTGGCGCAGACAACGCCACCTTGCACAGCCCGCCTTTCATACCAAGCGCATTCATGCCTATGCCGAACTAATGACGGGCTTTACTAGCCAAATGTTAGACGGCTGGAAAGATGGGCAAACGCGCAATATCGCTGATGATATGATGAAACTCACACTGTATATTGTGGCAAAGACGCTCTTTGATGTAGACGTTTCTAAAGAGAGCGAAAAAATAGCCGAAGCTCTAGAAGTGTTGCTCATTAGCGTGATAGAACAAAGCAAGGTAATTGTGCGCCTTCCCAGCTGGATACCTACGCCTGCTCGCCATCGTAAACGTTGGTCAATTAACACGCTTCATGAAGTCACCATGAACATTATCCAAGAACGGCGTGCCAGTGGCGAAGATAAAGGCGATTTGCTCTCAATGTTGCTTTTGGCAAAGAATGATGACAATGAGGGCATGACGGATGTGCAGGTGCGCGATGAATCCCTAACGATTTTCTTGGCGGGACACGAAACGACTGCCAACGCGATGACATGGACGTTTTATCTGCTTTCGCAACACCCCGACATTGAAGCACGCTTGCTAGAAGAAGTACAACGAGTGCTTAACGGACGCGCCCCCACACTGGCAGACCTTGCCCAACTGACGTATACCGAGCAAGTGATTAAAGAAAGTATGCGCCTGTACCCGCCTGCGTGGAGTTTTGCGCGGTCTGCCCGTGAAGATTTTGAAGTGGGCGATTATTTGCTACCCAAGTACAGCACGATTGTCATGATTCCTTATGTAATTCATCGGGATGCACGCTGGTTTGAAGACCCCGAAGCCTTTAACCCCGAACGTTTTAGTGCAGAAAACGAGCCGAATATCCCTAAATATGCTTATTTGCCGTTTGGCGGTGGGGCGCGGGTATGCATTGGCAACAGCTTTGCCATGATGGAAGCCAAAATTATCCTGTCGTCCATTGTTCAACGCTACCGCCTGTTATTGGCTACCAACGAACCGATTGTGCCAGAGCCATTGGTCACATTGCGCCCCCAACACGGTATGCCAATGACCCTGCGCGAAAGAAAGTAAAACGCCTAAGTTTCATAGCGTTTAGTCTTCTTTTTGCCCTTTTGCTTGTCCTTCTCTTTGTCTTCTAGATGGCGTTGTACAAAGGTTTCTGTAAGGGCGGTGGCTTCTTCGGGGGTGTAGCGGTAGGGATTGCCAATGTTTTGGCGTTGGCGCACAATTTCATATAGGATGATGGCAGTTGCTACACTCACATTAAGCGATTGCACCATGCCGACCATCGGAATTTTAACCATGCCATCCGCCAGCGCAATTGCAGTCGGGCTAATGCCTCGCCGTTCATTGCCCACTAACAGCACCATTTTAGGGTGTACAAGGTTGCTTTCACCCAAGTTTGGGGCGGTGGCTTCGGCAGAAGTTGCCAGAATAAAGTAGCCTTCCTCCTTTAGCTGGGTTAGCACTTCGGCGGTGTGTCCCTCATGATAGGTGTAGGTCATCCACTTGGCAGCACTTCTGGAGGCGAGTGCGCCCGTTTCTTCGGGGTTAAACGGCTCGCCATCCTCAGAGGTAAACGCCAATTCTTGAATCCCCATTGCGTCACAAGTACGGGCAATTGCCGCCAAATTATAAGGGTTAAAGACGTTTTCCATCAAGACAATCAGCCCACGTTGGCGTTTTCTGGCAACATCTTGAATGCGTTCTAGGCGCGTGTCTGTGAGAGCATCTTGCTCTTCTAAGTAATTGGTGTCTGCATGGTCAGGAAGGTGTTTTTTGTGTGCCATAAGTCGTTTCTTCAAGGGTAGTGTAATGTTCCTGTCTATATAACCAAAAATCGTGGGATGTGCAAGCCATAAGCGCCCAAATGCGTTACAATAATGGCTGAAATGATTGACACTTAACCAGGAGTTTTTTTAATGACAGAGCATAAAAAAGTCGCTTCTAATGCCAATAGTCGTACTTTGGTGGGCGGTGTAGACCGCGCAGGCGCACGGTCGATGCTAAAGGCGGTAGGCTTTACGGATGATGACCTTGCCAAACCTCTCATTGCCGTAGCCAACACATGGACAGAGATTGGTCCCTGTAACTGGCACTTACGCATTTTATCCAACAAAATTAAAGAGGGCATTCGTCGTGCAGGCGGTACGCCGATGGAATTTAACACCATCACCATTAGTGACGGCATCACGATGGGAACAGAAGGCATGAAAGCCTCACTCATTAGCCGTGAAGTGATTGCAGATAGCATTGAATTAGTTACACGCGCCAACTATTTTGACGGCGTAATTGCCATTTCGTCCTGTGATAAGACGATTCCTGGCACCATTATGTCCCTTATTCGCCTTAATATCCCCTCTTTGATGATTTATGGTGGCACAATTGCTCCCGGCAAATACCTCGATAAGCCCCTCGATATTGTGAGCGTGTTTGAAGCGATGGGTAAGTATCATAAGGGCGAGATTGGCTTAGAAGAACTAAAAGCCATTGAAGACCGCGCTTGCCCCGGACCGGGCGCATGTGGGGGGCAATACACCGCAAACACCATGAGCATGATTGGCGAAGTGATGGGTATTTCGCCCATTGGCTTTAACGATGTTCCCGCAACCGATAAGAAAAAAGAGGACGTCTCGCTAAAAGCGGGCGAGCTAATTATGCAATTGATAGAACAAGACTTGCGCCCTAGCCAAATCATCACACGCAAAGCCCTAGAGAACGCGATTGCTTGTGTGGCTGCAAGCGGTGGTAGCACCAATGCAGTGTTGCACACGCTGGCATTTGCCCGTGAAGCAGGCATCCCCTTCACCCTAGACGATATTCGCGCGATTAGCGATAGCACCCCCCTGATTGCCGATTTACGCCCCACAGGGCAGTATGTGGCACAGGATTTGTATGAAGCTGGGGGCATTGCGCTAATGACCAAATGGCTGATTGAAAGTGGACACCTACACGGAGACACCATTACCGTGACCGGCAACACGCTTAAAGATGCTACGGTAAATGCCACAGAAACCGCAGGGCAAAAAGTGGTCTATCCTGTAGACACACCCATTAAGGCAACGGGTGGCTTAGAGATTTTACACGGCAACCTTGCGCCACGCGGAGCCGTGGTAAAGCTAAAGGGTGACGAAGTACAATATCACAGAGGACCTGCACGTATTTTTAACCGCGAAGAAGATGCGTTTGAAGCGGTTAGCAATAGGCAAATTAAAGCGGGTGATGTGGTCGTTATCCGTTATGAAGGACCCGTTGGCGGACCCGGCATGCGTGAAATGTTGCTCATTACGTCTGCGCTGGTAGGGCTTGGCTTGGGGCGTGATGTGGCGCTGGTTACAGATGGTCGCTTTAGTGGTGGCACGCGCGGTTTGATGATTGGTCACGTTGCGCCCGAAGCAGCGTTGGGGGGGGCTATCGCACTCATTGAAGAAGGCGACATCATTGTTGTAGACATCGCCAACAACAGCCTTAGCGTTGAACTAAGCGACGAAGAACTGGCACAACGTCACGCTAAATGGCAAGCTCCCAAGCCCAATTACACCAGTGGCGTGATGGCGAAATATGCCAAGCTGGTTAGCCAAGCGGATGACGGCGCAGTTACCTTATAAAAGCTGTTTTCTGCGGTTTTTAAGTTCTGTGATGATGACATTGTCCGCTTTGCCAAACGCATAGCGTAAGAGTTCGCCCTCATTTACCCAAGCCCACGCATGGCAATCAAGGGTTTGCGGGGTGTCATACGGGGACATCGCGCCGATGTACAAGCACTCAAAAGCATGAAGTGTAATTTTGAAGTGGGTGAAGGCATGTTTTACTTTGGTAAAAAGCTCGCCCACTTCAACCTCTATGGCGAGTTCTTCTCTTAGTTCTCGTTGTAGGGTTTCGGGCAGGGTTTCACCCGTTTCTTGCTTGCCACCCGGAAATTCCCATAAGCCCCCTAGCAAGCCTTCGGGCTTGCGCTGTGCAATAAGAAACTGCCCGTTTGCATTGCGGATGATGCCTGCGGCTACGTCATAATGGGGTGTGGTAGGCTTGCTGGCTTTTACAGGACGTTGAGCTTGTGTGCCGTTTTGATAGGCTTTACAGGCGTTTTGAACGGGACAATCGGCGCATTTAGGGGTTTTGGGGGTGCAAATGAGTTGCCCCAACTGCATCAAGGCTTGGTTGTAGTCGCCTGCCCGTTGCTGAGGGACGTTTTCTTCTGCAATGCGCCATAGTGTGTTTTGGGTGTTGGTTTGGCGCACGTCCTCGCTGATGTCTAGCAGGCGCGTGAATACACGAATGACATTGCCATCAAGGACGGGGGCAGGCACATCATAAGCGATACTGGCAATTGCCCCTGCTGTGTAGCGTCCGATGCCTTTAAGCGTTAGTAATTCTCCAATAGTCGATGGGAAGTTTCCGTGATACTGTACAGAAATGGTCTGTGCAGTGTGGTGTAAATTACGGGCGCGACTATAATAACCTAAACCCTCCCATTGCTTTAACACATCATCCAAGTGTGCCTGGGCTAAATGATAAATGGTGGGGTACGCTTGTAAGAACTTTTGGTAGTATGGAATGACGGTATCAATTTGAGTTTGCTGAAGCATTATTTCCGAGAGCCACACTTGATAAGCGTTGCCGCCACGCCAAGGAAGCATTAGGGCGTTTTCATCAAACCAGTTTAGCAATTTTGCAGTAAAATGGTCTGGAAGAGTCATGGGTTATCCTATGGGAACTAGAGCTTATGTCAAACTTTAAGTATAACAGTTTTACAATTCAGTTTGAGAAAAATGTCTTTGCGCCTGCGCTCATTATGCCCCCTCAAGGGGGTGTGAGAGAGATTATAGAGCGATTTGGTTTAAGTGTGCCTCGTCCTGTTTTGTTTTTAAGTGGTGGTGCAGGTTTAATGTCGGAAGACGATATTAAACGCACCCATAGTATCATGGCGAGTATGGCAAAGTTTGCAGACGAACATCACCTCATTGTAATTGATGGGGGTACGGATGCGGGCGTCATGCAAATGATGGGGGAAATTCGAGAGAAAAATGACTATAAGTTCCCTCTTATTGGTGTTGCGCCCCGCTTAAAAGTGTCCTATCCTAACTTTAATAACCCTGAAGCCGAAGCAAAACTTCAGCGCGGACACTCTCATTTTGTGCTTATTGAAAGTGATGATTGGGGCGTGGAATCGCAAACCATCGTAGACTTAACGCGCATTATCGCCAAACAGCAATACCCCATGATGGGTATTCTGATTAACGGCGGAAAAATTGCGGAGCAGGATATTTATCTTGCCACAGCAAAACCCACTGTAGAGCATCGCAAAATCCCTATTTTGGTTTTAGAGGGTAGCGGTCGTAAAGCAGATGAACTAAGTGATGCGTTTAAGAGTGGTTTTACCCACAGTGGCATCATTAAAGCCATCATCAAAGGGGGCGACATTCGTATTACAAGCCTCAATGATGGCGCGCCCGCCTTACTAAAACACCTCAAAGGGCATTTTTTAGACAAATAAAACCAGGGCAAGGTGATACTTGCCCTATTTCTGGCATTACTTAATGATTGTTCCCACACTTTCATCGCCCTGAATGGCGCGAATGAGGTCGTGTTCCCCCCAGAAATTAACTACCATAATTGGGATGCCGTTTTCTTGGCAAATAGTGAACGCTGTCATGTCCATGATGGTGAGATGTTGCTGTAGCACGTCATCGTAGCCTAGTGTGGTGTAGCGTGTAGCGTTAGGGTCTTTCTTGGGGTCTGCGCTGTATACGCCGTTTACTTTGGTGGCTTTAATAACAATGTCGGCATCAATCTCGCTGGCACGTAGGGCGGCTGCACTATCTGTGGTAAAGAATGGGTTGCCCGTACCCCCACTAAAAATTACCACGCGCCCTTTATCCATGTGGCGGATGGCACGCAGGCGAATGTAGGGTTCGGCAACGGTGTTCATTTCTACGGCGGTTTGCACGCGGGTTTCTACGCCACGCTGTTCTAGGGCATCACGCAATGCCAGCCCGTTCATCACGGTGGCAATCATGCCCATGTGGTCGGCGGTTGTTCTGTCCATCCCACGCTTTTGACCAATTTCACCACGCCACAGGTTCCCACCGCCAATAACAATGGCAACTTGAACGCCAAGTGAGGTGATGTGCTGAATCTTTTCGGCAATAAAATCGGCGGCATCGGGGTCTATGCCATATCCAGTTGCCCCTGCAAGGGCTTCACCACTTAGCTTTAGTAACACACGATGATAAGGTGACTGTTGTGCCATAATACTCTCCTTTAGGATAGGGGGGCGTTTAGCGCAAAAAAAGGACTAGCAAATGCTAATCCTTTGAAAAACCTAACTAAAACATAGTGGCAAACCCACTTATTCTTCTGTGCTTTCGCCAGTGTTTTCGCCAAGCCCATAACGGGAGAAACGACGAATGACAATGCTTTCGCCCACCGTTGCAACCGTTTCTTGAAGCAACTGTTGGATGGTTTTCTTTTCGTCCTTATAGAAATATTGCTCTAGAAGGCAAATTTCTTCAAAGAACTTGTTCATGCGCCCTTCGGCAATTTGAGCCGCGCGGTCTGCGGGCTTGCCTTCTTCAATGGCACGGTTGGTTTGGATTTGACGCTCTTTTTCAACCACTTCGGCGGGAACGTTTTCACGGCTCACATATTCGGGGGTCATGCCCACGATGTGAATCGCCAGTTCGCGGGCAAATGCTTTGAAAGGTTCGCTGCTAGAAACAAAGTCAGTTTCGCAGTTTACTTCTACAATAACGCCCATGCGCTTGTTAAAGTGTTGGTAAATTTCAATCACGCCTTCATTCATGGTACGTCCGGCAGCCAATTTCTTGTTTGCCTTAGCAATACCCTTTTCACGAAGGTAATCAAGCGCTTTTTGAACATCGCCACCGGTGTGTTCGAGGGCGTTCTTGCAGTCCAAAGGACCTGCGCCTGTAGCTTCGCGTAGTTCTTTAACCATTTGTGCTGTAACTTGTGCCATGTGCATCTCCGTCTTTTTGTAGGCTTGTGATGATGTGGTACTGACATTCAAAGGGCGACTCGTGTCGCCCCTTTTATGTTGCTTGTTCAGAACTGCTTAGAAGGTTTCGTCTTCTTCAAACAGTTTGCTGTCACGCAATTTTTTAAGTGTGGATGGACCCAAGAGGTCATCTTCAGAGCTTTGGTCGTCAAACTTGTAATCGGCGACATTATCGCCAAAGTCTACGTCACTTTCGCTACCGTCCATTTTGCCACTAATGTTACGTCCTTCAATAACGGCATCTGCCAAGGCACTCACCAAAAGGCGAATAGAACGCATGGCATCGTCATTTGCAGGGATAATGTGGTCAACAACATCAGGGTTGCTGTTGGTATCTACGATACCCAAAACAGGAATCCCGCGCGTGTTGGCTTCGGCAACAGCCGTATCTTCACGGTCTGTATCAACCACAATCATGATGGTGGGCAAGCCACGCATATCACGAAGCCCACCCAAACGCATATTGAGTTTTTCTAGGCGACGTTCGTTAAGCAAAATTTCTTTCTTCGTCAGCTTTAGCCATTCACTTGCTTCTTTTTGTTTTTCTAGGCTTTTCATGGTTTCGATGCTGCTACGAATGGTTACCCAGTTGGTTAGGGTGCCGGGAAGCCAGCGCATGTTGACGTAGGGCATACGGCAACGGGTTGCTTCGCGTGCGATGGTTTCTTGGGCTTGGCGTTTTGTCCCTACGAACAGCACGCTACCGCCAGCGGCAATCGCATCACGAATCATGTCATGATATTGGTTAAGGTTGACAATCGTTTGTTGCAAGTCGATGATGTGAATCCCATTACGCGAGGTAAAAATAAAGTCGCGCATTTTGGGGTTCCATTTTGTAGTACGGTGACCAAAGTGGACACCTGTTTCTAACAGGTCTTTCATCTTTACATTTGAAGGCATAGAAATTCTCCTTAGGTTGGTGTTTGCACCTTCCACATCATTCATCCTTATGGCTTAATCGCGCGTTATCGCGCCAACACCCGCCAAAGTCCTGATGTGTGCTAATACGAAAAAATCGGGCATATGCCCGACTCGCAATCGTATCAAAATTGGGGTAAGAATGCAATGCAGAATCGCTTGATTTAACGCTTAATCCCCACCCAGCGCAGGAGCATTGCAAAGAAACGTGTCACATGTGTACTGAACAAAGCGCTTAATACGTCACGGCTTTTGCTGGTATGGTCTAGGCTACGAAACGTGCTGAGGGCGTTTTGATAATGCTCTAATGCACTGTCATAGTTTTTACTTACAAAGGCTAATTGCCCTAGTGCTTCGTGTAATAGTGCCTCTTGAAAGGGGTTCATCGTTTCACGGGCAATCAGCAAGGCTTGCTCATAATGAATTTGAGCAGTGTCATAGTCCCCTTTTAGAAAGTTAACGTGCGCGAGTGCGCTAAAGGCACTGGCTTCAAGGGGCTTGCTCTTGATGGCTTGCATAAACGCTAGGTATTCAAGTGCTTCTTTTTGGGCATGCTCTAGTTCTCGGTCTTGTTCTGCTACGGTAATGAGGGATTGACACGCGACAATCACAAATGGAACAGGGGGTTTTAGGTTAAAATCTTTGTTGGGGTCGCCAATTTGGTCGGTGATGTCTGCGCTTATCATCACGGCAAAACTTAAGAACGTGTAAAAATGATAGTCTAGTTTTTCTATGATGCTATTGGCTTGCTTAATGCACTCTTCGGCACGCCCCAAGCGTCTTTGACGAACGTAAATGCGTGCTAATGTGTACAGTAATAAGACTTGGGTAGGGGGGTCTGTGGCTTCTCGTGCCAGGTTTAGCCCCTCTTTAGCCCACGCTAAAGCAAGATCGATATACCCCACATCGTAGTTTGCCAGCGCAATACCTGCCATCGCTTGCCCTTGTGTGCGCTTGTCCTCTAGCTCGGCGGCTATTTTTAAGGCTTCTTTGAAGTCTTCCATTGCTTCGTAGGCTTGTAGATAGCCCTGTAGCACAATGAAACCACGCTCAATGAGGGTATCAATTAAAAGAAGGTTGAGTTCGTTTTTACGAGCGTGGTCAATTGCACCTTCTGAAACAACGCGTGCCTCGTGGAACTTGCCTTGCTGGCGCAATGCGGTTGCCAGCCCCACTAATGCCATACATTCAAGGGACACATCATCTTGGCGGCGTGCTACGGCTAAAACGCGCTTGCTAAGCGTTAGCATCTCCTCAAACCGCGAGGTGGTAAGCAAATAGGTTAATTTATCTTGAAGTTGTGCCACATAATGGCTCATGCGCTCAATTGCCTCTCACTGGTTGGCTAAAAGTGCTTTCATGACAACTCTTATTATGCGTGTAAACTCGGTAAAACGTAAGGGGGCTATTATCAAAAACGCGCCCGACTTTTTAGTGTGCGGGCGCGTCCTTTTAAGCGTTAAAAGCAGGCATTATGCCTAATGCGATCTTATTCTACTTCTTGAACAGAAACGTTTGCCGTGGCTTTTTCAGCATCATAGTAATACGAAGAGCGCAATGTCACTGTGTAGATTCCTGTGGAAGAGGCTTCAAAGACGGCGCTCGCTTCTTTAGTGCCATTACTGTTAAGGCTGATCACCTGTGTCATTTCATCAACAACGATCGCATCATAGTAGCGTGTGGCGTCGTCATTGGTAATAGTAAGGCGATAGGTTTTGCCTGCCTCTACCGCCAAGGTAAACACCTCAAACGTTTGGGCTTCCGTGAAGGTAATGGCAAGTGGCTCAACTGTTAGCGGTAGGGAGTCTGTTTGCTCTACTAGCAAGGTAAAGGGAGTTGCAAATGCGGTGCTATAAGGGGTCACTTCAACGCGATACGTGCCTGTGCTGGGCAGTTCAAAACGTTTAACAAGGCTGATGACACCGCTATTATCGCTGTAGGCAATTTCGATTTCGTTGGGGTCACGAACAGTGAATGAAGCACTATAGGTTTCTTCGTTATCCAGCACGATATTGATAATATCGCCTTCTGTGCCTGCAAATTCAAAGAAGCCGATTTTTTCGTCTGTTAGGTCAACGCTTGCTACCTCACCATAAGTAAGCGTTTGTTTAGTGATACTGCTCAAGACCAGCGCATAGAAGGGATTGTCTAGTTCACTGGCTCTGCCAAAGCTTGGGTCAACGGTAACAACATAAGTGCCTGCGGTTAGGTCGGCAAGGAGACGGCTATTATAACCGCCTGTGCTAACGGTTGCCCCAGTATCGTTAAGCAAGCTTACGTTAATGGAATAGGAGGGGGCTTCAAACACGATGGTGACAGTTGTGTCTTCTGCAAGGGTAAAGCTAAGTTGTGTTTGAAGGTCTGTGACCACATTGCTAAACACTTTGTCAAATTCAAGTGTGGCACTCACCAAAGGCTCTATGGACGTGGCTAATAGGGTGTAGTTTCCCTCGCTAAAGCTGTCGCCCACTGAAATGCGATATTCACCGGCACGCGTGGCTAAAAAGCCCAAACGCCCTTTTTCATCAATGCCGTAGTAGGAATCATCACTAAAGACGACATTTTCGGGGGTAAACACCTGTAGATAGTTGCTTTCGAGACCTTCTAGCTCTAGCAACAACACATCGCCTTTTTCAAGCATAATGATATAAACATCGGCGGAACCACTAAGCGTACCACTAACTGTTTCACCCACAAGCAAGGGGGATGCATCCTGTGCGAATGCAACGCTAGAAACTGCCAATACTGCCAAAAGACTAAAGAAAACTTGCGTCAAACGGTTAAGCATGTTGTAAAATCCTCGTTGTGTGAATAGACGAAAACCATAACTTACAGACCTATTTTAACATAACTTTTGTTTTTGATACTGCCTCGTCATGAAACCAGTGGGGTATGATATGATGGGCGTAGGTTTGCCTTTTTTTCTTTTTTTCTTTTTCAAGGAGAATACTTTAAGATGACTTATGAGAACATTCTTTTAGAACGCCCTATAGAAGGTGTGGGGGTGGTGCGCCTTAATCGACCCAACGCGCTAAATGCCCTCAATAACCCCTTGATGAAAGAGGTGCATTTGGCACTGCGTGAGTACGATAATGACCCCACGGTTGGGTGCATGATTATTACAGGAAGCGACAAGGCTTTTGCCGCAGGCGCGGATATTAAAGAGATGTTGGGCTTAAGCTATACCGATGTATTTATGCGCCCTAGCGTCAGCGAGAACTTCGTTTTTAACTATCGTAAGCCAGTTATTGCTGCGGTATCGGGTTTTGCGCTGGGGGGTGGCTGTGAGCTGGCGATGGCGTGCGATATGATGGTGGTCTCGGAATCGGCTGTTTTGGGACAACCCGAAATTAATTTAGGGATTTTGCCAGGCGGGGGTGGCACACAACGCCTAACTCGCGCGGTAGGTAAGGCGTTGGCAATGGAAATTATGCTATCCGACCGCCGTTTAACCGCCCAAGAAGCCGTACATTATGGCTTAGCAAACCGCATTGCTCCTGTAGAAAGCTATTTTGAAGAAGCGGTAAAGCTGGCTTCTAAGATTGCTAATATGTCACAGGTAGCGGTTCGCCTTACTAAAGATGCCATTCTGCAATCGTATGAAACCACGCTTGCCGAAGGCGTTGAAATGGAAAAACGCAATTTCTGGCTGGCGTTTGGTACACAAGACAAGCAAGAAGGGATGCAGGCTTTTGTAGAAAAGCGCAAACCGACTTGGAAGAACGAATAATCACACCTAATGCGCTTAAGAGGTGGGACGCTTTAAGAAAAGTACCGTGCGTACCACCTCTACACAAATCACGCCGTTTTGGTTGCGCCCGATGTGGCGTAGCTTTACCACACCACTATCGCCCCTAGACTTGCTTTCGCGTTTTTCTAGCACTTCGGTTTCTACATATAGCGTGTCGCCATGAAACATGGGGTGAGGATGCTTGATGTCCTCGTACCCTAAATTTGCAACAATCGTTCCCTCTGTAAGCTCATTAACGGTGATGCCCACCACTAGCCCTAGCGTAAAAATGCCGTTGACAATGCGCTGTCCAAATTGCGTTTTGCTGGCAAAATCCTCGTTAAGGTGCAAGGGCTGCGTGTTCATGGTGAGGGCATTAAATAGCACATTATCCATTTCGGTTAGTGTGCGCCCTAGACTGTGATTGATGTGTTGCCCTATTTCTAGCTCATCAAAATACTTGCCTGCCATACGTTGCCTCCCTTGTGGTGAATGTGGTGGGAAATCTCCTCTTATTTGCCTATTGTACCGCCTTTTATACGTCGGGCGTGGCTTCTGCTAGGGTGCGAATGAAGAAGGCAGGAAACTCTATCACACGGCTCACGGGGCATTTGGCGGCAATTTCTAATAATTTTTCGCGTTGTTCGTCGTCTAAGTCGCCCTCAAAGTAGAAGGCTTCGCGGATTTCGTGGATAAATTGAGCATCCCCTTCGTAAGAAGCATAGTCCTTGCCTGCAAAGCGTTCAAAGTCTAGCTTTACTTCTACTTTGTCTAGTTGCCAACCTTTACGCTCGGCATACATTTTGACGGTGATTGCCATACAAGACCCCAACGCGCCCATTAAAAATTCGGTGGGGGTGGGGGCTGTATCTGTGCCACCTGCACTAACGGGTTCATCAATTTGATAGGTGTGTTGGCGTGATTGAACATCGGTCTTGTAGCCCTCGGTAAGGGTAACAGTGGTTAAAGGCATTTGGACTTCTCCTAAGTGTGTGTTTTATCTCATTTATTGTAACAGGTGATAGATATTAGACGCATGATGAACGTCATTGTTACCTTTAGCCCTTACGCCTGTTAAAAAGTACCCAAAGGATGCCCCTCCCAGATGGGACAATATGAGACGTTATTCATCGACAGTAAAGCTCCCCTGTAAGTCATCTTCTACCACACTAAATAGCACTGTTTCGCTGGTCAAGGGCGTGCCATCGGCGAGTTCAGCTTCTATTTTTAGGCTATGAACGCCAAGCTCTAAGACCCACCATGCGTCAAAGGGGCTGGTTTCGCTGGTGTGAATGAGTTCATCATTTAGCCAAAATGTCACACGCTCTGTTTCGGGGGGGTAGCCGATGCGCAAGCGCAAGCGTTGTGTTTCGATGGGCAAAAGCGGTGAAATTTCAAAAATGGTGTACGGGTCGGGTGAGAGCAGGCGCAACGGCTTATCGGCATCGGGACGAAGTACTTTTGCGCCATTGGGGGGCGGTAAAATGCCGTTCTTTAAGCCCCACTCACGCGCTTCTTGGGGTAGCACAATAAAGGTACGCTCTATGATGTCCTCTTGTGGGGTGCTGTCATCAGCGAGTGTTCCAGAACGACGGTCGATGCTAAACGCCTGATACACATTATCATAGGTGGTGGGTTGTGTGCCTTCTATGAACCACTCAATGCGCTTTAGGGGGCATTGGGGCGTGGGCAATAAGCCACTAAGGGCGCACACTTCCATTTGGATTAAGCCATCAGGAACAGTAAATTCTTCTTTGGGGGCATTGTTAAGGACATTTCGCATAAACGAATGATAAATGGGTCCCGCGCCACTGATGCCAGAAACTTCGCGCATGGGCTGGTTATCGGCATTGCCCACCCACACTCCCACCACCAAGCTGGGGGTGTAACCCACAATCCAATTGTCCCTAAAGTCGGTGGTTGTGCCTGTTTTGGCGGCGGAGGGTCTGCCGATTTGCATGGGGCTGTTTGTTCCAAACGAGGGCTTGCGGGCGTTGTTGTCACTTAGAATATGGGTGATAAGATATGCCACGCGCTCATCTAGCACACGCAGGCGCGTTTGTGGGGGCGTAAATTCATACAGCACATTGCCTTTACTATCTTCTACATGCAACACAAACACAGGCTCTGCACGCAAGCCCCCCGTAGGGAAGATGCTATAGGCTTGCACAAGGTCTATCAGGCGCACTTCACCACCGCCCAATGTGGCGGATAAATCAACTAGATTATTTTGTGCTAAAGATTCTAAGCCAATGTTGCTCATGAGGCTGGCAAAGCTGCTCATGCCCACATCATTAAGCGCAACAACGGCGGGGATGTTATAAGAAGATGCCAATGATTCACGCACGCTTACCAGCCCATGCTCTACAAGCGCGTAGTTGGCGGGCGTGTAGCTTTCTAGGCGTTGCGTTACGAAGGGCGTTTTTACGTCCAGTAACACCGTTGCCGCCGTGTAGGGCGTTTCACGGGTAGGGTTCATCGCAAGGGCGTATGTAAAGGGCTTGAGCGTGCTACCAGGCTGGCGAGGTGCAAGCGTAGCGTTGACTGCGCCATCAATTTCGGCGTTAAAATAGTCGGGGCTGCCTAGCATTGCCAAGACTTCGCCTGTTTGTGGGTTCATTGCCAAAAGTGAGGCGTTTCGTGCATTGGCGGGTACGCGCTCATTGTTTTGGGGGTTATTTAAGAAGTTAAGCTGTGATTGTACGATGCGTTGGGCGGTATTTTGCCATCCCAAATCAATGGTAGTGGTGACGCTTAGCCCATCGGTATATAGCAAGTCGCCATAGGTGCGCTCTAATTGCTTCCAAACCGCCATTACGGCATGAGGGGCTTGTATGGGAAAGGGCGTGCTGGCAAATTGTAGGTCATCGCGTTTGGTGGTGTTGGCTTGCGTTTCGGTCAGGTAGCCGTGTTGCACCATTAAATCAAGCACTGTTTCCTGACGATTTTTGGCATTTTCTATTTGCGATAAGGGGTCATAGAGGGACGCATTTTGCACCATGCCTGCTAAAAGAGCGCACTCTGCTAACGAAAGCTCCGACACAGATTTATCAAAGTAAGCGCGTGAGGCTGCTTCGATGCCATACGCCAAATTGCCAAAATACACTTGATTAAGGTACAGCGTTAGCACTTCTTCCTTGCTCATGGCACTTTGAATCTGGAGCGCAAGCACCATCTCTTTAAGTTTGCGTTGTAGGGTGCGTTGGGATTGCCCCAGTGGGTCGAGCAGAAGCAAACGCGCCGTTTGTTGGGTGATGGTGCTACCACCGGCAATGACTTCGCCACCCTGTAAGTTAATCCAAAGAGCGCGAGCAATGCCAACGGGGTCAATGCCAACATGAAGCCAGTAATTTGCGTCCTCTGTGGCAATAAAGGCGTTGACGCATTGGGCAGGAACATCTTCTAATGCGATAGCTTTGTTGCGCCCGCGTTCTGGTTGCCCAATTTCATAAAGCAAAATGCCGTTGCGGTCATAAATGCGCGTGCTAGGCAACATCATTCCTTGTTCAATGTTGGAGATGGGGGGCAAATCTGCCAGCACCCACCCATAAAACACACCAAACAACGCCAGTACAGTGATACCTAGCCCAACGAAAAAACGCCTTTTAGTCAATAATCGCCTCATGCTATGCCCCTTATGTGTTCATTGTGGTTTTATTGTACGACATAATGGGGACAGCGTAGGCAAGGCGTGGGGGCTTCGTTACTCTGGCACAAGCCCATTTTGAATAAGGCTTTCTGCTACAATTCGCGCTGTGACCAAATTGCCGTACATCGACAAATGCCCGTCCCCTTCAAACATCATGGTGAGGGCTTCGGGGTTGTTGGGGTCTGTGGGCAAGTCGCGATTATAGTATTTTAGATAGAGTGCCTGAATATCGCCATCCAACGCCTTAAAATCGGGCAAAAGATTGACAAAGGTTATCCCTGCTTCATCGGCAACACGCTGGAAAAACTGTTGGGGTGCGTCGTTATAGGGGCTGTCGTCGGGCAATTGAATGAGGTCGGGGAATGATACCCACATGAGGGGAATGTTCTGTTCGTTGAGCAGTTCTGCCAATGCCTTCACGTCCGCTCCTAGCCCGTCGTATTGGGCGCGATAGTCTGGGCTATCGGGGTTAAAGAACGTCATATCCTGATACACGCCCTGTAAATCGGGGACATAGGGCGTGATGCGGTTCATCGTGTCCTCTATTTGGGCTTCACGGTATTGGGCGCGAAAACGCTCTATCACGGTAAAGAGGGCGGTATTTTGGCGGAGCCATTCTTCTAGCGGGCTGGCGTTTTCGACACGAGGCGGATAGGTGGCGTATTGCAAAAAGACCTCACGGGCATAAAACTCTCTCATGCGTGGGTAATAGTCAAAAATATCGTTGGTATAAGACCCCAAAATCACCAAGTCGGGCTTTAGTGCCATGCCCTTATCGCGCATATAGGACAGCGAATCGGCGACCGTGTAGCCAGGTATACCCGCGTTTAACACCTGAAAGCGCCCTGAAAGCGTTTGTTCTAGCACTTCTTCTAGGCGATAAGGATAGGCTTCTTCGTTGTGGACATAAAAGCCATAGGTAAATGAATCGCCGATGGCTAAAACGCGAAAGACACTCTCATCTTCGTTAATCTCGTCACTATTACGCAAGCCTGCACTATTGGTTTTAAGGTGATAAGGGCGAATGGGCATGAGCGTTTCTGTCGTATTAAGGTTGGGGATAAGGTCGCCATAGCCCACCGTGCTAAAGCCAAAGCCCTGCTTAGAGGTGGGGGTTTGTGGACTTTGCCACAACACAACACGCGCCCCTAGCTCTATAATGACCACCAAGAGAACGGTCATTACAAGCGTAATGAGGCTACTTTTAAGAAACTTCATGGGCTTATTCCTTATTTTATCATTTAAACCACGCCTTATCTTAGACGATTTGTGACGAATGAGCAACGACAGCACAATAGGTTTTCGGGGTGTGTTTCGCTACAATCATGCTTTATGTTTGGGCTTATCTGTGGGTTTATCAAGGGGGTGCGTGTGCGCTATAAAGGGGCTTTAATTCTTGCTGTGTTTGGCGTGTTGGCAGTGCTGTTCTTTTATCGGCTGGCATTGACCAATCACATCATGGCGCGGGGCGATGTATATACGTTCTTTTATCCCTATTGGGACGCACGCAGTGAGGCACTTAGGACGGGAGAATTGCCATTGTGGACACCCGATTTGTTTATGGGTGCGCCGTTATTGGCAGAACCCCAAATGGGCGTTTTTTACCCCCCTAACTGGCTAGTGACGGGCTTTGATGCCCCCGAAGCCGTCAAAATAAGCCTGTTGCTCCATGCGGTGATTGCAGGCGCAGGCGTGTTCTTGCTGTTTAATGCCACGTTGCGCCAACCGAACACGCTGAACATTCCTGCGATTGTGGCGGGCGCGTTGTTTAGTATGGGGGGCTATTTAAGCGCACATGCCGAGCAAATTAACCAATATCAGGGTATGGCGTGGCTAGGGTGGGCGTTTTGGTTGTGGTATGGCGCACTTTTTGCTCGCCACTTTTGGGGGCGCGTGCGCTGGGCTGTGGGACTCGCGCTGGTCTTGGCGATGGTGTTCTTTAGTGGGCATACACAAACGCTGTTTATTATTGGCGTGGGTTTGGGGCTGTTTACGCTGGCATTTGCCTTTTTGGATGTAACAACGTGGCGGGTGCGTATCACGCGCATGGCGTGGGGGCTTTTGGGCTTAGCGGGTGTGTCTGTGGGCGCGTTGGTGCTGGCGATACCCCAATTACTGCCCACATTAGAACTCATTGGTGTATCTAATCGGGGTGGAAGTGGCTTTAATGCCCCACAAGCGACCGCGTTTTCTTTACCACCGCACTATATCGGCTGGTCACTCTTGCCCCAATACGATAGCCTCTTGTTTACGGAATATATTGCCACTGTAGGAATTATTGGCTTGGGGCTGGCGTTGCTGGGCATTATTACACATACCCAAACGCGCTGGCGGTGGGTGTGGCTGTTTGTTGCATTTATGGGCGTGTTTATGGCGTTTGGGCGTTATAACCCCTTCTATTATCAAGTTTTGGCAGAGATACGCGGGTTTGACTTCTTCCGTGTGCCTGCGCGGTGGCTGGCGTTGTTTGCGCTTGGGGTGGCTATGCTAGGGGGATTGGGCGTTTTAGAATTACGTCGCCTTTCTTGGCGGTCGTGGGGCTTGCCTTTGGTAGTGGTGGCGGGGTTAGTGGCATTTGCGGTGTTTGTGCCACGCTTTGCGCCGTCCCTATTGCCGTTGCCAGAAGATGTTATAGGCGCAAATAGCCCTGCAAATGCGACACTTTTGGGGTGGGGTGCGGGTTTTATCGGGCTAGTGACCTTATGGCGTTTTCCGCGCCGTTCTTTGGCAATGGGGCTAGTGGTATTTGAACTTCTGGCAGCTTCGCAGGTGATGCCATTCAACGATATTGCCCCCCGTGATGTTTACGAAGGGCAACGCTTCACCATTAGCCAGCTAAAAGCCTATGCCGAAACCGAAAATCCGATGGGGCGCGTGTTGCCCATTAGTACCCTGCTGTTTGATTTGGGCGATAGAGACGTTCTGCGTGCCTATTTTGAGGCGCAAGGCATGAGCGAAGAAGCGGTGCAATATGCGTTTACCGCGCTTAAACGCCAAGAAACACTATTTGCTAACTTGCCATTAAAGTGGCATTTGCCCAGTGTGGATGGCTATGGTGGCGGTTTATTGCCCCATATCTATTACACACAATGGAGCGCGTTATTTATGCCCGAAGGTGAGCTAAGAAGCGTAGACGGGCGTATTGGCGAGGCATTATCACAGCCTGCTTGTTGGGGCGCGTGCTTGCCCGATGCAACACTATTGCAGATGATGGACGTGCGTTACCTGCTGACCGATAAAATTTATGATGTGTGGCATGACAATGTTGCGTATGACACCGCATTTTTACAAAGCACCCTCACGGACTGGCGAACAAACCACAGTATAGACAACATTAGCGAGGTGCGCGTTTTACATTCTGGGGGTGCGCCTACCGTAGATAGCACCACACTTTTGGATGAAGAAATCCTAGCCAACGGACTCACGATGAGCCGCTATGCGCCCGATACTACTTTGCGCTTGTTAAGAACACGACCCACCAATGAAACGGTGGTTTATGGTGTAAGTTTGGTGGGCGCAAGTGGTGTATTTACACAAACCACACCCATTGAATGGGAGCGCGTTTTATCCAGTGACATCAAGCTGTATCGCAAAACCACAGCCTCCCAACGCGCGTTTATTGCGGAAGAGGTGGTGCTTTTCCCCGATACATGGCAAGGGAGCGAAGATGCTTTGCTGGCGTTACAAGACAATCCTGCCCAGACCATCATTCATAGTGATAATGCGCCCCTGATGGGGTCGGGGGGTGAAGTGACGTTTGCCACTTATGAGCCAACTCGCATGATGCTAAATGTGCGTGCGAATGCGCCCGCATATGTAGTGATTAGAGATTCGTATTATGAAGGGTGGCAAGCCCGCGTTAATGGCGAGTCTGCGCCCGTTTATCGGGCGGATGTGTTGTTTAGGGCTGTGCCTGTGCCGATGGGTGAAAGCACGCTGGAGCTTTCTTTTGCGCCTGCTTTATGGCAAACAGGCTTTATAATCGGTGTTTTGGTGTGGGGTGTGGCATTAGTGGGCTGCGTGTGGGTGTGGCGTAAAGGACGTTAGCCTTATCATATAATGGGTTTTCGCAGGTAGATTACCTTTCTGCCGTCCTCATGTTCACGCTCATAAGAGGGCAAAAAGCCTAGCCGTTCATATAGTTGATAGGCACGGAGATTACTTTGAGCAACACCCAATTCGGCGTAGTGCCATTGTTTTTGTTGGGCGTAGCCAATAAGCGTGTGAATAAGCGCGGTGCCAATGCCTTTACTGCGCCACGCTTTGCTCACGAAAAGGTCTGCGATTTCGCCACACCCACGCCATAGCATCATTTGCCCAAAGCCAATAATGCGCGTTTCTTGTTCCACAACCAAACCAATGCCGTAGTCATTTTCCTGAAAAAGTGTGAGATGATAAAGCTTATTTTGGATGCTTATGATGGAATGTTTGCTTAAACAATCTTGTTGTAATGCCAAAGCATCTAATGGGGTGATGGGGCGAATATGCCATCTCATGCCTCAAAATCCTGTGCAGGCGTGGTAGAATTTTATATCAACTAGCATAGTGAATTTGGGTCAATAGTGCAAATGCGATACTTAACTTATAGCGAACTCATTTTCATCAATGGCAAGCTCCTTAACGATGTAGGCATTATGACAGGCACAACAAAAGTGCGTGATATTGACCTTTTACTGGCTGCCGAACAACGCCCCCAAGCGAGTGCTTTTGGCGAAGATGCGTATACCACCCTTAACGAAAAAGCAGCAGTACTTTTGCACTCGTTGGCACGCAATCACCCTTTTAAGGATGGCAATAAGCGCACTGCCACGCTTTCGGCATTGTTTATGCTAGAGGTCAACGGACAACGCGCCCTTTGGAATGATGATGAGGCGTTGACGGTTATTTTGGATGTGGCAGAAGGACGCAAAGAATGGCAATCCTTGGCAGAGTGGCTACTCACCACGCCACATCCCCAATTTCTAGAAGCCGACCTAGAGCGCGATACCACACACATTGAACGCCTAATGCACAACCACGCTCACCTGCTTGAGGAACTGGCAAAACGCTAATGTCTGCTAAAACCCACTATCTAACAGCCAATGATTTGTTTGATATTAATGCCGAAGTCACGGGCATGTTGCCATTTGTGCGTGACCGCTTCTTATTACAGTCGGCAGCAAAACGACCCATGATAAGCCTGTTTGGGCAACCCCAATTCCCTACCCTCCACGAAAAAGCAGCCGTACTGTTAGAAAGCCTTGCGTATCATCACTTATTTGCCGATGGCAACAAACGCACTGCGCTTAAAGCCCTTTTGCTGTTTTTAGACCGTAACGGTTGGCAACCCATTTGGACGGATAACGAAGAATACGCTTTTATCCTTGAAGTGGCGCAGGGCAAGCAAACCCTAGAGAGTATTGCCAAGTGGTTGCGCGCCCACACCGAAGAAAGGGGGGAATAAGCCATGAACAATCGCTTGCCGCCACGCCCACCGCGCCCTCCTAAAGAGACTCTTTCGCGCCGTGATGTGCTGATTGCACTGGGGATGCTGGGGGCAACGGGGGTGATTGCTACCGGTGGTTTGGCAACAGCTTTGGTACTTTTGGCACGCCGTCAACAAAACCCCGACCCCACGCCCCTTGCGCCCCTGACACGCGCCAGCGTTGTACCCAACCCTAGCGAAACGCCCCCCGTAGGCGCGAATACGCCCATCGCCACGTCTCCACCTCTGATGGTTTCTCGGCAAGAATGGGGGGCAAGTGCTGTCAACCTAGGTGCAAGATATGAAAAGGGCTTGTATAGCGAAGAAAACCCCGAAGGTTGGCGCATTTATGACAATATCCAAGATATTTATAGAACGGTGGTCGTGCATCATTCGGTTATTTACGAAGCTGATGACATCAGCAGCGTTAAAAAAATACAGAATTTGCACCAAACTGATAGAGAATGGGCAGACATCGGCTATCATTTTTTGGTGGGTAAGGATGGTATGGTTTATGAGGGGCGCGACCTGAAAGTAAGGGGAACGCATACAGCTTCTTATAATACAGGAACAGTGGGCGTGTGCCTTATCGGTAACTTTAGCGAGGACAATATTGGTGATGCCCAATGGCAAGGCTTGGGGCGCATTTTATTTTGGCTGGTGGATGCGCTACCCCTGACGCATTTGGCAGGACACCGCGACTTTAACCCCGAAACCGAATGTCCTGGCAATAATCTTTGGTTTTCACTAGACCAATTGGCAACGGCTGTGGGGCTAAAACGTGGTACTGAAGGCTATACAGAACCTGTGCTACATCATGGCACAGAATGTACTTGTGGCATTAAACATCTCTAAAACGGAGGTACGGCATGACAGAGAAAACGCTTCATACTAATGGCATCGTGTTGGCATATCAAGACGTTGGCGAAGGTGAAACGCTGTTGCTATTGCATGGCATCACGTCCAATTTACGCTCTTTTGTGGGCTTGGTGCGCGTGGGCTTGCAACAGTACTATCGCCTTATCATCCCCGACTTGCGCGGACGTGGCATGAGCGATAAACCCCTACACGGCTATACTTTACAAGACCACGCAGAGGACATCACTGGGCTGTTAGATGCCCTAGAACTAGACCAAGTGGTTTTGGTGGGGCATAGTTTCGGAGGTTTGCTCTCTTGGTATTTGGCGCGTTATTACCCCACTCGTGTGAAAAAAGTGATTATTTTGGATTCGGCGCAAGAAGTGGCGCATGAAAGCGTTCTTGATAAAATTCGTCCTTCACTAGACCGTTTAGGCAAGGTGCTTCCCTCATTGGAGGCGTTTATAGACGGCATGAAGGCAACCCCTTATTACAATGAATTTGGCTGGCACGAAGATATTCAGGCGATGTATCGCTATGATATGGAAGATTTACCCGCAGGTGGGGCGCGAAGCCGTGTGTATAAAGAGGGAATCTCACAGACCATTGATGGCATTTTAAGCCTCAATTGGGATGACATCATCCGCAACGTGGCACACCCCACGCGCCTTATTCATGCGCCTATGCTGATGGGTAAAGAAGGGTTTGCCCCTGTGGTTAGTGAAGCAGGCGCAAAAGCCACCGTTGCTTTAATGCCCCACGCGGATTATGTGGCGGTAAACGGCAATCACATGACCATGCTCTTTGGTGAAAACGCCACTACCCTCGCCTCTTTAATTCATGAGTCTGTGGAGCATTTGGGATAAATTTGGGATATAACACAGTTTTAACGCGAAACTTGGGATATAACTTGGGATAAAACGGGGGCGATGATAGCATCACCCCCTGTTTTGGTGTTAGGGAGTTTGAGGTATAAAGCGCACTTCAAAGAGCGTATCCCACTTTTTACCTGTAATAAAAAAGGTGTCTGTTTCGGGGTTATAGGCAATGCCATTCAGCACAGCCCCACTGTCACGATTCAGTTGTGAGGCGCGTTGTTCTTCTGTCAGTAGGCTAGATGCGTCAATAACCGAAGTCACAACGCCATTGGTTTTATCTATCTGGACAATGTAATCCGTTTGCCACAGGTTGGCATAAACGTAATCGCCCACGCACTCTAGCTCATTCAAAAGCTGGGGCTGTAAAAGTGACCCGTTAAGCGTAATGGCAAAACTCACAATGAGTTCAAACGTTACAGGGTCACGTAAATCTAAGAACTGTGTGCTATCGCTCATGTAGAGGTATTTGCCGTCGTAGCACAAGCCCCACCCTTCACCTTCATAGTTAAAGGTGGTGGTGCGCTCAAATGTTGTAATGTCATAGACAAAGGCTTCGCCCTCTGTCCATGTAATTTGAATGAGGGAGTCGCCAACACGCTCTAAGCCTTCGGCAAAGTAATCGAGTGTGCCTGCCGCAAGTTCGCTTTGGGGGCGTGTCACATCCACTTGACGCAACACTTCGCCTGTTTCTAGGGCTACTTCGCGTAATGAGGATTGTCCCCTTAGCCCTGTGCTTTCGTATAGCTTGCCCTCATACCACAATAGCCCTTGTGTAAAGGCTTCGGGGTCATGGGGATAGGTGTTTATCACTTCGGGAACAAGAACTTGGGGGTTTGCACTTTGGGCAAATAACACCCCGCCAATACCCAACATACAAACGGCTGCAGCAAGACCTTTTTGTAACAACATACGCGCTTCTTTCAACAACTAATGGGTAAATACAATGGGGCTAACCGTATTGGCTAACCCCCTAAAGACATACTTTTTAACGAACAGGCACAAACCCAATGTCGCCATTCACCGCCACAAAGCTGGCTAAAATCCAGCCCACGCGCCCGTTATAGCGCACTTGATACCAATAATCGGCAAAGCTCTGGCGCGTGCGGTTTAGAATTTGTACGGTGTCACCCCAAGGAATTTGGACAATAAGAGCAGAGCGTTGGCTGGGGCGCACACGCATATTCATCGTAGAGCGCACGCCACCTGTTACGCCTGTATCGGGGGAATTATCCAGTTGTTCAAAGACGGTGGTTTGTGCCTGAACGGCGTTAAGGTCGCCTGTCACTTTTAGATACCGTCCGCTTGCCCATCCCTGTTGTGTGTCATTTATCCGAATGAGATACCATGTAAACGGAGGCTCAAGGTCACTTTTGGCGATAATGTCATACGTGTTGGCGGGGCGTGCTACGGCGACTAGCGATGCTCCCAAGTAAGGCGCGGTGCGTACTGCCAAGCCCGTCACGCCCTCAACGCTACCTGTAGCAGGGGGAACAGAAGTTGCTGTTGGGGCTGTTGTGGTGCTACCGACCAACGTCCAACTCAACTGAATTGCCGCCGTGTTGACTAATTCTACATATTCAACCACAAGGCTAACAACGCCTTCTGAAAGTGTAACGCGAGCCACTGTGCTTCTAAGTGTGCCACCGTTAAAATCATTGACAACCAATTGCCCATTGATGAACAAACGCGCCCCGTCATCATAAGTGAGCGTAAAATCATATGTACCAGCCACAAAGTTTTGTGTGCTGGTAAAGCGTGCCGAAAAATTGTCGGCAGGGATGCCCGCAATCGCTGTGCCGTTGCCATCTACGGGCGTACCCGTTCCCCAATTGGCGTTAATGCCCGATGGAAAGGTTGCCGAAGTAGACGTACCGCTAAGTGTTGCGGTGTTAAAAAACGTTGCAATCCAATTTGTACCAAAACTGGCTTGTGCTTGAACGGTAAATGTGCCAAACAAGCCCATTGTTACACCGACAAAGGCAAACAAAGCAAAGACACTGCGATAAACCCATTTCATGAGGCATCTCCTGCGCGGAATAAACATACTTGTTCACATTATAGCATCTTGTGACCTATCTTGTATGGGGTTGTAGGGAAGGCGTATAATGGGGCGCGGTTTTGTAACAACATCATCACAAAAAAAGAGGTGTGTGTGCGAAAATTAGGGGTACTTTTGGGAATCGTGGGTGTGGGGTTTGTGTCCTTAACGGTGTTATCGTTTAATGGTGCGTCTAGCCCTATTCCTGTAACGGGGGCATCGTTTAGCGCAAATGAGGGCTGGTCATGTGGTGACTTTCCTTGTGAGGGTGACCTGGACGGCTGGCTAGAACGGCTTCGTGTGCCAGAAGGCTTCTCTATTGCACATGTGGGGCAATTTAAGGGGCAAGTGCAACAAATGGTGCTGGCGCAAGATGGCGCACTCTATGCCACTGTTTTAGAAAATGGTACACGCTATGGGGCAGTGTATCGTCTAAATGCGGATAAAACCACCACGCGCTATAGTAATGCCCTCGCATCCCCCTTTGGGCTGGCGTTTCATCCTACAACAGGCGTTTTGTATGTGTCATCGCGCCTTACACCCCTAGAAGGGGGCATGATTTGGCGCATCTTACCCGATGGGCAAGCCGAAGTCGTGCGCGATGATTTGCCGTGTTGCTATATGGAAATAGAAAATCAGGTGAATGGGCTGTTTTTTGGCGACGATGGCTTTTTGTATGTGGGTGTAGGGTCACTGACAGACCGCGCCGAATCATCTAGCCCACGCACACGCGCCTATGATGAATTATTGCCCAATGAGGCAAATGTCTTACGTATTAACCCTGAAACAGGTGAACTGACCGTGTTTGCTTCGCGTATTCGCAACCCTCAAGACATTACCCAAGATAGCACAGGCAACTTCTATGCGACAGATAGAGGCACTGCATCGGGCATTGGCGATAGGCTATTGGCGTTAAAAGATGGCGCACAATACGGTTTTCCGTTTTATGGCAATCGGGGGTGTGAGGATTGCCCTCCAAATTTGGGGGCGGGTATTTCAGAACCTGACGTGCTGTCGTTTGAAGCATATACCTTGCCAATGGGCTTGGTGGCATACACTGGCACACAGTTTCCGTCTAATTTTTTGGATACGCTTTTTGTGGCACTATGGAACACGGGGCGAGTGCTTTGGGTAAACCCCAGTACGGTACCGCCCGAAAGTGTGCCATTTGTAACGGGCTTACTGCGCCCTAGTGATGTGCTGATTGCGCCCGATGGTACGCTGTGGGTATCGGATTGGCTGTATGGGCATGTGTGGCGTGTGCGTTATGAGGGTGCATCGGGTGTTTTTGCTTCACCTACGCCCGCCAGCCTCTTTGTCACTAGCACCCCAAACCCGTAGAAAAAGGTGGGACTATCCTCTCACAATCCGCTTCAATCGCAAACCTGATGACTTCTGTATCCATTAGTGTAAACCCCAGAAATGGCTTGTAGAAAACCTTGCCCTGTTTCCCCGTGTGGGGTTATCTTTTTCCCATTGTTTGGGCGATTTGGATGAGTTGTTCACGTTCTAACTCATTGAGACGCTCAAATTCATCAAGCAAGAGCTGCACCTTTGCGTCCGTTTTCAGCCTCTTTCTTTTGTTTGATAGTGATTATCATAGCTTAAAATTGTCTGTAGACAATTAATAATGAGGTTTTTTGCTAGAACAACAGGAGCAATAATCATGACGATGATAAAGAAACTTTGGTTGGGGGTACGGTTGCGTTGCCCTAATTGTGAGAAGGGGTACATTATGGCGGGCTTTTATACGCTTAAAGAGCGTTGCCCCGTGTGTGATGTGCGCTTTGAAAAACAAGTGGGGGAAGGCACTGGCGCAATGATGCTGACATTATCGCTGGTGCCGTTCCCTTTCATTGTATTGTCTATGGTGCTGTATGTGCGCTATTTTCCGCCCATTGTGCCGTTTTTGCTGGGCATTATTGCGCTAATGCTTATTGCAACCCTGCTCTTTTATCGCATTGCAAAGGGCTTATGGGTAAGCATTACGTATTTGACAAGCGGGCTAGAACCCTAGCCACGCTCGGCAATGGTTGCACTCACGGTTTTGCTTTCGCCACCGCGTAGGATGCTAATTTCTACGGTTTTGCCTACGCGCTCGCCCTGCAACGCCATCAAGAGGTCGTCCACGTTTTCTAGGGCTTCGCCGTCTAGGGCAATCAGGATGTCACCCACGAAGAAACCGCTTTGTGAGGCAGGGCTGTCTTTTTCTACAGAGACTACCAAGAGCGCGATTTCTTGTTCGAGCTGTGTGGCGGTGTTTTCTTGCAGACGCACAGGCTGTACACCTACACCCAAGTAGCCTTGTTTCATTTTGCCGTGTGTAAGTAGCGTGTTCACGCTGTTCTTGATGGTGGTAACGGGAACGGCAATTGACGCATCGCCTCTAAAGCCACTGGTGGTTAGCCCATAGACTGCGCCATCACCAATCGTTAGTGCGCCACCGCTAAAGCCCGGATACATCACGAGGTCGGTACGGACGAAGCCATCAACAAAGGCTTGCCCCATCCCACGCCGATAACCGCGCTTCTTTGTGCCTTCGTTCTTTTTGCGTGCGCCCGCCACCAACGCCGAAACCACACCTAAAGAGGCTTGTAGGTTTTCGCCTGGGCGTGCTACTGCAAGGGCTAGATTTCCTACGCGCAGTTCGACATCATTGCCCCATGTGGCGGGTTGCATTTTGCCACCCTCTACCTTAAGGACAGCAAGGTCATTTTGGGGGTCACGCCCAACAAGTTTGGCGTGTGCGGTTGTGCCATCGGGCAAGCCGATAACGATATTTTCTTCAAATTCCAACACATGATTGGCGGTGATGATAATTTCTGCCGACCAAACGATGCCCGTGGCGGGCATTCTGCGCCGTCCTTCAACGCGCACCAGGGATGCGTCCAATGCGCTAGATGCATCTGCCATAGCACTAGAAAGTTGTTTGAATGAGTCTGACATTTTAGATTTCTCCTCAACAGTGAAAAAGTGTTCACTTACGCCTTTATCATCGCAGGTTTGCCCACGCTTTACATCCAACAGACGGCTAGGGAACACCTAACCAAACGGGTAGGGTTACAGCGATACATAGCCAAAGCGCGTGGCTTTTACAACAGCATCGGTGCGAGACTGGGCATTGAGCTTGGTCATGATGGCGTTGACGTGGAATTTTACGGTGTGGTCGGTGATGTTTAGGGCGTGCGCGATGGCTTTATTGGTTAAGCCTTGTGCTAAAAGCTGTAGCACCTCTGTTTCGCGCGTGGTAAGGGTTTCTGTGGGGCGTTCTAGGGCAAAGGTGGGCAAATTGAGGGCTTCTAAAACGCTTGGCGAAAACACCATCACGCCTTGCTGAATGGCGTTAAGGGTAGCATTAAGTTGCTCGGGCTTGGCATCACGTGGAAGAAGTGCAAATGCACGTTTTTTTGCGCTTAGAAGGGCTATCAGGTCTTGGGATTGTTCGGGTTCGCTAAATAAAATGAGCAATGGCGTATCGTCTAGTTCATTAAGGGCGGTGGGTAATTGCCAGCCAACGTCCCATACCACCACGTCGGGGCGATAAATATCAATGTCATTAATCAGGCGGTTGCTATCGCCTTGCCCTACAAGGTCAAAGTTGGTTTGTTGTGATAATAGAGCGTGCCACCCCACCCTAACGAGCAAGTCTTCGGCTACAATAAAAACGCGCAACGGGTTCATAATATCCTCGTGTTGTGTAATGCACTTCATCATAACGTGCGTGCGTAGGAAAAGCGTTAATGCAATCGCATAACGGCATGTAATTATGGTAAACTAAAGCCTCTTTAAGCATTCTGAAACAAGGGCGTGTATAACGCTCTTATGAACGCACATCAAACGAAGGAAGCAGGGTATGAAGAACATTTGCGTTATCGGCACGGGATATGTGGGCTTGCCTACTGCTGCGTGTTTTGCCGATTTAGGCAACCGAGTGGTGACAGTAGATATTGATGAAAAGAAGATAGACCGCCTGAAGGCGGGACAAATGCCCATTTATGAACCGGGTCTTGAGGAATTGGTAGAACGCAATGTAAAAGCAGGGCGTTTGATTTTTACCACATCCTATGAAGAAGGCTTGCAAGATGCTGAATATGTGTTTATCTGTGTTGGCACGCCCTCTGCTGTGGATGGCGAAGCCGACTTAAAATACGTAAGAGCCGCCGCCCAAACCATTGCAGAAAAGATGACTAAGCCCTTGATTGTGGTAAATAAATCAACCGTGCCAGTGGGGACAGGTGATTGGACAACCGACATCATCAAGCGGTCACAACCGCTACCGATTGATTTTGCGGTGGTCAGTTGCCCCGAATTTTTGCGTGAAGGCAGTGCCATCACGGACTTTATGCAGCCCGACCGCACCGTTTTGGGTAGTGGTAACCGTCAAGCCGCTGAATCTGTTGCAGATCTTTATGCTGCCCTAAACGCGCCCACAGTGATTACCGACCTCCGTACCGCCGAAATGATTAAGTATGCGTCTAACGCCTTTTTAGCCACAAAGATTAGCTTCATCAACGAGATGAGTATCATTTGTGAACGCCTAGGTGCAGATGTGCAAGAAGTGGCGCGTGGTATGGGCTTTGACAAGCGCATTGGCGACAAGTTTTTGCAGGCGGGCGTAGGCTATGGGGGAAGCTGTTTTCCTAAAGATGTGAAGGCTTTGGCGAATATGGCACTTACACACGGGATGCACCCCCAACTTTTGAACGCTGTTATGGAAATTAACGACTTTCAACGCAAGCAAATTGTGTTAAAAGTGCGTGATATCGTGGGTGGCAACCTAGAGGGCAAGGTTATTGGTGCGCTTGGGCTTGCCTTCAAAGAAAATACAGACGACATCCGCGAAAGCCCCGCACTAACGGTGATTCGTAGCCTTATGAACCAAGGCGCGGTTGTGCGTGTATATGACCCTATGGCAATGGAACACGCCGAGCGCGAAGTGCGCGGTATGGTGCTGTGCGAAACGGCTTATGATGTGGCTCAAGGCGCAGATGCCCTCGTAATTCTGACCCCATGGAACGAATTTAAACAACTAGACATGAAGCGCATTGTCGGCACCATGCGCCTGCCCAACCTCATAGACGCACGCAATATGTACAATCCTGATGCCATGCGCGAAGTAGGCTTTGTATATCGTGGGGTGGGGCGTGGCTTTAAGGGTGAAGGCTTAACCGAAGAAGAACACGCCTAAAACTATCTTGTCGGGGCAATATGTTATGCGTTGCCCTGATGTTTTTTAACGTAAAGCACTACCTCATTTTTATGTACACCGTTTGAGAAAGAAACCCGTTTTGACCACCATAAGAACCTTACCCAATGGTCTGACCGTTATTTTACGAGAAGTGCATCATGCCCCTGTCATTAGCTGGTGGGTGGCGTATCGCGTGGGTAGCCGTAATGAGCGCACAGGACAAACAGGCATTTCGCACTGGGTTGAACACATGATGTTCAAAGGCACATCCCAATACCCTGCGGGCGTGCTAGACAAAGCAATTGACCGCGTGGGCGGACAGTGGAATGCGTTTACGTCTACCGATTACACCATGTATCACGAAACACTCCCTGCCGAACACATCGACCTTGCCCTAAAAGCAGAAGCCGACCGCATGGCAAATGCCGTTTTTAACCCCGAAGAAACCGAATCGGAGCGCACAGTTATTATTAGTGAGCGACAAGGCAGCGAAAACCGCCCCACGTTTTGGTTAGGTGAACAAATGCGTGCCAGCATTTTTCGGGTGCATGGCTATGGTCATGAAATTATTGGTGACCAACACGACCTAGAAACGATGACTCGTGATGACCTGTACACTCACTATCAACGGCACTACACGCCATCTAATGCGGTGGCATTAGCCGTAGGTGCGTTTGATACAGAAGCCATGTTTGCCAAAATCGAAGCCCTTTACGGCAATTTGCCCTCACAAGCAAAGCCCACGCTGTTTTACCGCCCAGAACCCCCACAAATTGGAGAACGGCGCGTCATTATAGAGCGTCCCGTAAAAACAAAATTTGTGCGGATTGCCTATCGTGTGCCAGAAGGCACACATCCCGATTGGTTGGCGTTGGCGGTGCTGGATATTGTGCTAACGGGGGCGGGTGGTGCAATTGATAACAAGACCACGCGCCTATATCAGGCATTGGTTAAATCGGGCATTTCTGCCAGCATGGGTGGCGCACTACAAGAAACAATTGACCCCTATGTGTACGCCATTGCTACCACGATAAACAGCGACACAGCACATGAACAAGCCGAGCGCGTGATATTAGAGCAAATTGAGCGCATCCAAAGCGGGGGCATTACAGCGCAAGAGCTAGAACGCGCTAAAAAACAGGCGCAAGCCTCGTTTGCATATAGCACCGAGAGCATTACCAATCAGGCGTATTGGCTGGCACAATCGGCAATGTTGGGTGATGTATCGTGGTTTGATACGTATGTAGAACGCCTTAGCCAAGTGACGCTGGAAGATGTTCAGCGCGTTGCCCAAACCTATTTAACCCCACGCCAACGCACCATTGGTTGGCTAGTGCCAGAAGCCTAAGAGAGGGTAACTTTCATGAAAACACACGATACCCCTAATTCGGGCAATATTCGGCGCAGTGTACTGGCAAATGGCGCGGTGCTTTTAACGTATGAAATGCCTCATGTAAAGTCAGTGGTGATACACGGTGAATTGCGTGCGGGAAGTCTGTATAACACCACCGCCAAGCTAGGTGTAGCAAGCCTTACCGCGACAACGCTCACATATGGCACACAAAAGCGCGACTTCGATGCCATTCACGCTACCCTAGAGGACATTGGCGCGGATTTTGGCTATGGGGCGGGCGTGCATCATGTGGGCTTTGGGGGTAAAGCCCTAGCAGATGATTTGCCTGCGGTACTGGATGTTATGCGCGAAACGCTAGAATTCCCTACCTTTCCTGATGACTTGGTGAATAACATCATTCGTAAACGCCTAACAGAACTAGAGTATGCCCAACAAGACACACGCTATCAGGCAAGGCGAGCGTTTTTAGAGGCGTTGTACCCGCCTGAACACCCCTATCATCATAATAACTATGGCACGCTGGATAGTTTGCCCCTTATTACACCCGACAACCTACGCCAATTTCATGCCCAAACCTATGGTTCTGACGGTATGTTAATGGTGGTGGTGGGGGCAATTACGCATGAACGCGCCTTGCAACAAGTACAAGACGCACTTGCAGACTGGCAAAACCCACAACAGCCTGCCCCCAAGCACATTACCCCCATTGCGCCACCGAGCGAATCAAAGCGTGTGTTTACGCCGATTGAGGGCAAAACTCAATCTGACCTTGTGATAGGCACGCTTTCACCCACTCGCCAAGACCCCTATTACATTGCAGCATCACTGGCAAATAGTATCTTGGGTGAGTTTGGGATGATGGGGCGCATTGGTGCAAGCATCCGTGAAGAATTGGGCTTGGCGTACTATGCCTATAGCCAATTAGAGGGTGGCGAAGCACAAGGGGCTTGGAGCGTTACTGCAGGCGTTTCGCCTAAGAACTTATCCTTAGCCATTGAGAAAGCCACCGATGAACTGCGCCGCATGGGCAATGAACTGGTGAGCGAAAATGACCTTGCAGATAACCAATCTTATTTTACGGGGCGGTTGCCTTTGCGCCTAGAAAGCCCTTCTGGTGTGGCAAACACCATTGAAATGATGGAACACTATCAATTGGGCTTGGATTATTTGGCGAATTATCATGACATGATTTACAGCATCACTAGGGAAGATATTCAAAAAGCTGTTCATCACTATATCAATCCTGAAACATTGGTGATAAGTGTGGCAGGCACAGAAGGAGACTAGGCGATGAAGGGTTTACGGGGCATTTTATTGACAGCCATAATGATTGTCATAAGCGGTATAGGGAGCGCACAACGACCCGAAAATTTACTGGCGGTAGTGAACGGGCAACTCTATACTCTGGATGTCACCCTACAACCCTTTACGGCGTGCCAACCCCCTGAAGACATTTTGGGCGCACCCATTCCTACACGGTTTGGGGCGGTATTGCTAGTGACGCTTCCAAACGAGATAAAGCGCGAGCTAGAAGATAAAGTGAGTGGGGATGGCGAATTGCCCCGTAATTTATGGCTGTGTTACCTTAATGAAGGGCGACTTGTCTCTTTAAGCACCCAGCCCGACAATGTGAGCTTTTTGCTTGAGGGGGTAATCCCAAACCTTATTTCTATACCTGCTGTTTCTGGCGACAGTGCGTTTGTGGGGTGGGTACAAACCACAGGCGAAGAATTCTCTCTGATAATTCATAACCTGCTTTCTGGTGTTACAAATACCTACCCCATGACCGATTTTGTAACGCCGTATGGTGTGCTAAGGTCGCCTCAAGTGGTGTGGGGTTCGGGAATGTTTAGCGTGTTTACGCCCATTTTTTCTACCGAAACATCAAGCATAGAAGCCACGCTGTATAGCTACTTGCCTTATGACGGGCAGTTCTTAGGTAAAGTTGTCATAGAACGTCTTTATGAGACTAGTGACTTTATTACCGAAGTTTATCCTGTGTGGGCAGAGAGTGGCTCTGGCTTTATTGCCTATCATTTGTTTGATGGGGGATGGCGCGTAAGCCATGCTCTGTTGGGTGGTTCTTATGTGCAAGAAGGCGAACTTGAAGGGCTAGAGGTGCGTGTATATGACACCGACAACGATGCCAACAGCGTATTTTATAGCGTAGAAGAAGGCTTTAGGCGAAATTTTGACACGCTTACTTTTACCGATTTTAATGGACAACCCTCACGCTTTGGGGGCTATGGGGAAGGCAGGCTTGCGTTATCATCGGATGGCGCACAAATTGCTTTCTGGCAGCCCGAATCTGCACTGGGCTTATGGGATAGTGGCGACTATGGCACTATCGCCAACACAACATTGGGCGTAAACGATGCGTCAAGTATTGCATGGGGAAGCGTTTACTATCGCTTACCTGTTGCGGTGGCTACGCCCCAATGCCCTAATGCGCTTCCATCGCCCTTTACGAATGGTATTGCGTCTTTGTCACCCAGTGGCGGGGCGAATAATATCCGCCGTGCGCCAAGCCGTAGCGCGGATGTTGTGGGTACTATTCCTGCGGGGGCATCCTTTAACATTTTGGCGGGCATTGTGTGTCGTGATGGCTTTGCGTGGTACTACGTTTCCCAAGTGGGTGAAAACCCTGTATTCGGATGGACAGTGCAAGGGGACAGTGGCACGTATTACTTTAACCGCTAATTAGCTAGGCTTTGCGTGCTGTAAGCCCCAAGAGTGACCATAAGTAGCCTTTTTGGGGCGCGAACAAGAACACGGCAATAAACACGAAAACCATTGTAAGGACAATGCTGGCACTGGCGGCAATGTTTAAGTGCCAGGCAATATATAAGCCGATGACCCCGCATAACGCGCCAATAATTGCGCCATACAGCATCATAATGTGCAGGCGGTGTGTTAGCATGCGGGCAATGGACGATGGAATAACGAGCATCGCAGTTGCCATCAACACGCCCGCCCCCTGTGTACTCATCACAATAGTAATGGCGAGCAACACAATCAAGCCCACGCGCAGAGCTTCATTAGGCAGGCGCAGTGTTTCGGCTAAAATGGGGTCGAAGGCACTCACCAATAGCTCTTTATAGAAAAGGGCAATTAACAGCAAAATAAACACGCCAATGCCCCCAATCATTAGCAAGTCATTTGCGCCGATGGCAAGAATGTTTCCGATGATGATATGCTGTAAATCGGTAGCAAAACTGCGAGAGCTAGAGATAATCGCGATCCCTAACGCCAACATCCCAGAGAAAATAATGCCAATAGCCGTATCTTCCTGAAGGCGTTGCCCACGCGTTAAAAAACCAATGCCCAACGCCGAAATGACACTGGCAACCAAGCCGCCTATTAGCACCGCCCCCTGTGATGTGTTGCCCGAAATGTACACAATGGCAACACCCGGTAAAATGCTGTGTGCTAGTGCATCCCCCAAGAATGATAAGCCTTTTGTAATGACAAATGTCCCCACCACACCGCACGTAATCCCTATCAAAATAGTGCCTATCAGGGCGCGTTGCATGAATGCAAAGTTAAGAGGGTCTATGAGCAACGATTGCAGAATGTCCATAAAAATACGGTGTCCTGTGGTGATGTAAGGGTGTGGATTAAGAGTGAAACAACGTCTCAATTGTAGAAGTTATAGCCCACAACTTCAAGGTTTCTTAATGCTTCTATAGAAAAGTTTGTGCTAGGATTAATTGGGATTAAGAAAATTTATCATTTTGGGGGATATTATGCCACGCACCATTCTTTATATTGAAGATAATCCCTTGAACATGCGACTTGTTCGTAAGATTCTAGTGGACATGGGGTACAAAACGCTAGAAGCCCCAGATGGACAAACAGGCTTGATGATTATCATAAACGAACTTCCCGATTTAATCTTGGTAGACGTAAATTTGCCCGATATTGACGGGCTACAAGTAGCACGTTTAAGTAAAGCCAACCCCCTTACGGCACGTATCCCGATTGTGGCACTAACCGCTAATGCCATGCACGGCGACCGTGAACGGTGCATGGATGCGGGCTGTGACGGCTATATTGCCAAGCCTGTCGCAAAGCTAGAGTTAAGGAACGTGCTAAACCATTTTTTAGCACCTAGCCCCGCGTTAAATGCAGTTGCAAAATAAGGCTAGGGCATTAGATTTTCAATGACTTCAACGAAACCGCCCTCACTGCCAATGAGCAGTGTTTCACCCGTTGGGATGAGGGCAAGTGCATAAACGGCTTGTGGGGTATCTTTTAGGCGCATAAGAACGCTTTGGCTTTTTGTATCCCATAACGTTACCGTACCATCTAAATTGGCGACAATGGCTTGTGATACGATAGGATGAAAGAGAAATGCCACTGTATCAACATCTGATGTAAAACGTGCATTCGGTTGTTTGGTGGCTAAATCCCACGATTCTAAAATGCCGTTGTTAATGACCGCAAGCGAAATTGTGTCATACCACGCTAACCCCACCAAAGCAGTTACCGCCGTTAATGTTTCTTCTGATAACACAACCCCTGTTGTTAAATCTGCAATTGTAAGAACGTTTTGCTCATTTAACCACGCCACAAGTTGGCTTTCGGGGTTAATGAGGGCGGGCTGTGTAAAACCGTCTGTTTGTGCCTCTAGGGTAAAGATATACAGTGGCTCAAAGCGTAAACCATCCCACACAATCACCCCACTGGCATCGTTGGTTACCATATATTTTCCGTCAGGGCTATAAACTGCGTAGGTTGCGCCCTCATGCCCCTTTACTTGTAAAAGGGGTTCGGGTGTGTTTATCTCCCAAAAAAAGACGTTGCCTGCGCTATCTGTCGTAACCATGTAAGGCGCGGTGGGGTGAAACGCCATATCCTGAATAAGGGCATCCTCTGGGGCAACGGTGCCTGTTTTTGCCAATGTTTGCGCGTCCCATAGCTCTAGGCGAGTGGCATTATTTACGGCATCCACGCTTAAGGTCGCAATGGTTTGGGCGTTGTTGCCATAGGCAATTTTATAAATGCCCGTGTATTGTGTTTGAAAGCTAGGCGCAGTTTGTGCGCCTAACGTGCTTGTCCATAACAGGGCAATTAAAAGCCAAATTGTGCGGAAGGTCACGACGAAAGCCTTTCTTATAAGGTTTGTAAATCACGGGGAAAGGTGGTTAGGGATTCACTTCCTGTTTCTGTAATAACCACATTGTCCTCAATACGAACGCCGCCTACATTGGGAATATAAATGCCGGGTTCTATGGTAAACACCATACCCACTTGTAGCACCATGTCGTTATTAGGCGAGATATTGGGCAATTCGTGAACTTCTAAGCCCAAGCCGTGACCTGTGCGATGGGTAAAGTATTGTCCAAAACCCGCCTTTTCAATGACCGCGCGTGCCACACTGTCTACGGCTTCGCAGGTAACGCCGGGCTTGGCAAAAGCGCGAGCAGCTGCATTCGCTTCTTTAACGGCTTCGTAGATGCGCCTAAAGTCGTTACTGGGCGTTCCCATCACAAAGGTGCGCGTAATATCCGAAGGATAGCCGTCTTTACGACAGCCAAAATCAATTAACAACACTTCGTTTTGGGCAAGCACGCGGTCAGAGGGGTTACCGTGTGGGAGTGCGCTTTTTTCGCCAATCAGGACGATGGGTTCAAAGGAGTGTCCTTCGCTTCCGCCCGTTTGTAGCTCTTCGCTTAAAACGCTGACAATTTGCACTTCTGTCATGCCAACGTGAACGCGCTCTAGGGTTTTAGCGAGGGCTTCTTCGGCAATAAGGATGGCGTGTTTAAGAGCGTTTAATTCATAAGGTGTTTTAATGGCGCGTTGTAAGAGCAGTTGTTGCCCCACATCCTGCGTTTGGTCTAGCTTAAGTCCTGCCTGCCCCAAAGCTAACCATTCAAAGACACGCATCGTCATTCCATCTACACCCAGCGTTTTATCACCTGTTAGCCTCAATGCGCTTAGGGCATCTTGAAAGGCTTGTTGATAGCCGTTGGCATCTGACCATGCAAAAGTACGCGGTTTAAGGTCGGCGCGGTGGTCTAGTTTGGTAAGTTCTAGCTGTGGAATGATGAACGCTATGCCCTCACGGGTGATAAAAGCCATTGTAGGGCGTTCTGAAAGGTGAAAGTGTAAGCCTGTAAAGTACACCATATTTGCGCTAGGGACAATGGCAACCGCGTCAACCGCCACACTTGCCATCAATTGCTCACATCTTGCCAAAAAATCAACGTTCATCGGACATCCTATGAAATTAAGTAAGCGTTGTGTAATGGGTCTATTTTAGCGAGAACGCCTTGTAACGTTAGTGCGAAGTTTGTATACTAAACAAGTGATTGTTCATCTTAGAAGGGGTAAAACGTAGTGGCTGGTAGTGAAGACCCAAAACCCGTTATTTTAGTGGTTGACGATGACCCCTCCTTACAAAAGCTGGTTGTTCTGCTTTTGGAACGCGCCGCATTTCAGCCCATTTCTGTCTTTAATGCCACAGACGCGGCAACTGTTCTTAGAGAACAGCCTCTTCCTGACCTTTTACTTCTGGATTTGATGTTACCTGAAGTGAGTGGCATTGACTTCTTAAAGCAATTACGCACAAAAACGGCGTTTGATAAGTTGCCCGTGATTATTCTTTCTGCGTTGGCAGACCCCGCCCAAATACGGGAAGGCTTGGACGCTGGCGCAGACCGCTATCTGACAAAACCGTATCTTGCCAATAACCTTGTTAAGACCATTCAAGAAGTGCTAAAAGCAGGGCGTGCCAAGAAACACTAACGTGATTGAGGGGGCGTGAGTGCGTAAACGTCAATGCCCCCAAAACTTGCCTCTTTACTTACTCCAAAACGAGCCTGCCTTAACGCACTTAACCAATCGTCTGCTTCGCTGGTATTGGGAGCAACAAAGTAGCGCGTGCCACTTTCTGGCAAAAGCAACGCATCTTCTATCAGGGCTTGATGTGTGGGGTAATGTGTAAGTCGTTTGTTTGTCCATTGCCCCAAATAATAACCCAATTCCCACCCATACCAGCGATTATAGATCACCGTTGCAATCGGCTTGGCGTTTAAGGCGTTAGCCAATTCAAGGATATGCGGTGTTTTGCTTTCTGGGATAATGCTTGCGGTATTAAGTAAAATCCCTAACACCACCACCCACATAACACCCCCTATGCGTTGCCATTGGCTGAGGAGAGGTGTGTAACGCATCGCTTGCCACAACCCCCAACTCCCTAGCAAAAACAGCATAGGCAAGATGATTAGCCCGTAACGGTCATACCAACGCATGGAGAATAGAGCGTGTAAGCCCACATAAGCGACCATCCATCCCACGAAAAAGGTGTGATGAGGGCGGGCAAACTTGCGCCAAAGAATAGGCAATAGTCCTACCCAAAAGGTGATATTCAGCCAGTACCATGCGTCATTGGATGCACCTTCACCCCAAACGAGCTTAAACCCTAATGTAAAACGGAACGGTTCAGTGTTATTGGATGCGCCCAATGCAAAAACGCTTGTGCCATCTCGGAGCGCATCCCACAATAACAGGCAAGCTCCCCCCATGAGAATGGGCAATAAGAGCCTCCAGAGGGCGTGCCACCGTCCGCCGTATGCCCACAGCATCCCTAGTAGAAAGGGCGCAAAAAAAATGGCTTGGGGCTTTGCACTAAACGCCAAAATAAAACACAGTCCACTGACAAAAAAACGCTTATTTATGGCGCACAAGAGCGCACCATACGCCAGCGTAACCATTGGAACATCCATAAATGCCGTAGCAATGAAGGGGCTTCGTATGGTAAACCAAAGCAGGGCAAGCCCTGTGAGTAGGGGAACACCAGAACGATGATAAAGCCGTTGCGCCAAGCGCATCATGATGCTGACAAGCGCAAGCCAGCAAAACATACTAAACAGCCTGCCCACAAATTCACCCTTAACGGGGTCTAGTGTTAGCACGCCATCAGGAAAGGTGTCTACGCCCACACCCATTAGCAAGAGCGCGTTAGCGTAAAGCGTAAGTGGGGGTTTATCCAGTGCGCCCAAAAGCCACCAGTCCCCCCCTACGCTTGCATTGCGGGCAAACGTCATAAAAAAGGCTTCATCGGGGTGGAAACGCCGTTCAGGAAGGCTTGCCCACCCCAAAGAGACGTACCACACCACAAGCAAAAGTAAGCCCTGAAGCACCTTTGACGTGATGTGACTACGCCTCATAAGAAATGCCTTTATTCGCCCTGCCCCATAGAGAAGCCGGGCTTGCCGTCAAAGTAGTAAAGGTGTTCGGTTTTGATGAAGTCCATGCCTGCTTCGTGGAAGCGTTGTAGAAGTGTAATGACATCCGCATGGCTAATGGGCGTTTGAGAGACAAAGCGGCAACGCCAATGGTCAGACATATAGCTGGCAGTCTGGGCATTGGGGTACACTTTTAAGCCACGATTGGTAATCATCTTGAGGCTAAGACCATCAATGATGCTCACATGATTTTTCACAAATTCGCCCAAGATATTGGCGTCGCGGGGGTCATTATCCCAATCAAGGAACACATCCACGCCATGAAGTTCTTTTTTCGACTTCACTTCGGGTTTAGAGGTCAGGTTTAGGGGAGAGCCAGATTCTTCGGCGTAGCGCACCACACGTAGGCGTTCTGGCAATTGCCCCAAGCGTTCAATGACGGCATCCGTAAATTCGTTTGTGCCAACGCGCTGAACACTGCGTCCTTCACGATAAATATCGGGGGTGTGGATACCTTCTTCAATGGTGCGTTTCCATGCGTTGTAAATGGTTTCTGCAGACTTAGTTTGCCCCAAGTGAACCAACATTTGAACGCCCGCCAAAAGCAAACCAGAGGGGTTAGAGATGCCACGCCCGGCAATATCGGGCGCGCTACCGTGAATGGCTTCAAACATGGCGTAGCTTGTGCCAATATTAGCCGATGCACCCAAACCAACAGACCCAGTCAATTGGGCAGCCACGTCCGACAAAATATCGCCGTACAAGTTTGGTAACACAATGACATCAAAAAGTTCGGGAGTATCGGCAAGACGGGCTGTGCCGATGTCGATAATCATGTGTTCTTTTTGGATGTCGGGGTATTCTGCCGCCACTTCATCAAAGACGCGGTGGAACATGCCATCGGTCATCTTCATGATGTTGTCTTTGGTAAAAGCGGCTACTTTTTTACGGTTATTGGCACGCGCATATTCAAACGCATAACGGATGATTTTTTCGCTGGCGGGGCGTGTCATTAGCTTTAGCGTTTGATAAACCTCTTGGGTTTGGCGGTGTTCAATGCCTGCATAGAGGTCTTCTTCGTTTTCACGCACAATGACCAAGTTCATCAGGGGGTGCTTGGTGTCAATGGCGGGATAGTAAGACACGCAAGGGCGGATATTGGCAAACAAGCCCAGTGTTTTACGAATGGTAACGTTAAGACTTTTATAACCACTCCCCAATGGCGTTGTGATGGGGGCTTTGTATAGCACGCGATTTTTAAGCAGGGTATCCCATGCCCCTTTGTCGATGCCACTGTCTACACCGCGCAGGTATACTTGCTCGCCTACTTCAATGGTTTCGATGTCGAGTTCTGCACCTGCCGCCAGCAAAATCTTGAGCGATGCCTTCATAATTTCGGGCCCGATGCCGTCCCCGTAAGCAACAGTAATTGGTGCTTTTGCCATGTTGATGGTTCTCCCTAAAATTTCAATAAAAACGAATCAATCATACAAGAAACCGCCCCAAAATACGATACAACAAAAAAAGCACACCCTTTGTAGGATGTGCCTTTTTGAACTGTTTTATGGCGCACAAACGCGGGTTTTAGAAGCCGTCGTCTGTGGGTTCGGGCAGGGCGATACTGCTAAGGGGTCCTAAGCTCATCAAGCCTGTTTCGGGCTGTGTGCGCTTGTTTTGTTCTTCGTCTTTGCCAAAGCGTACCACAGAACCATCGGTGGTAATGGCTTCAACAGACAAGCCCAACGATTGCAGTTCTTTTACCAACACGCGGAAGCTGGTAGGAATGCCGGGTTCTTTGATGGGTTCGCCCTTTACGATGCTCTCGTAAGTTTGAACGCGCCCCAGCACATCATCCGACTTTACCGTAAGCATTTCTTGAAGTGTGTAAGCTGCACCATAGGCTTCTAATGCCCACACTTCCATTTCACCAAAGCGTTGTCCACCAAACTGTGCTTTACCGCCCAAAGGCTGTTGCGTTACAAGGCTGTAGGGGCCAGTTGAGCGAGCATGGGCTTTGTCTTCGACCAAGTGAGCTAACTTAAGCATATGAACAATGCCAACCGCCACATGATTATCAAACAATAAACCCGTACGTCCGTCATATAGCTTGTGCTTGCCATAATGAGGGACAGGCTCTTTGGTTTGGAACATGACTTTGTTGGCAATTTCAAAGAGTGTCTTGCGGTCGGCATCATCAGGGATATGGGTGTTTAACTCATAGGTATCTGATTGTGATTGAATCCACAATTTAATTGAAACGCCAATTGCGTTGCTGTCAATGTTGGCACGTTCAGAAAGAAGAACGTTGGTGTTGTCGAAGAGCAAAACGCGTGTTGGGTCGTAACCCTTTTCACGAAGCCATTCGGCAAGCACAGCACGACGCGCATAGATCACTTCTTCGTAGAGGCGATGCGAATCGTACAAGGGGTTCTCGGCTAACCAAGAAGTGATGTAAAGACGGCGAACTTCTTCATCGTCTTGCAATTCTTCGGTGTTGTAGTGTTCAATCACCCATTCCCAAGCACGTTCTGTTACATCAGACCAAGCGCGTTCAATCATCCATGCACGCCCAAGTTCGGCTTGAATTTCTTCTTCATCTGCGCCGTCAAACACGGGTGTAATGGCGCGGAAGCCCAGTCTATCGGCTGCCCATCCCAAATGTAACTCTAGGATTTGACCGATGTTCATACGTCCGGGAACGCCGGTAGGGTTTAGGATAATTTCTACAGGGCGACCATCATCTAAGTAAGGCATGTCTTCCATAGAAACGACACGCGAGATAACACCCTTATTACCATGTCTACCTGCCATTTTGTCACCAATGGTGAGTTTACGGCGTTGGGCAACGCTGACGCGCACCATCTTTTCCACGCCTGCGGCGAGGTCGGGGTGTTCTTCACGGGTAAGGGTTTTTACATCTACGACCTTACCACGGTCACCGTGAGGCATCCGCAAGGAACTATCTTTTACTTCGCGGGCTTGTTCACCAAAGATGGCACGCAAGAGTTTTTCTTCAGGAGAAAGCTCTTTTTCGCCCTTAGGTGTAATTTTACCCACCAAAATATCGTTAGGTCCCACTTCTGCACCAATACGGATAATCCCGTATTCGTCAAGGTCTTTGAGGGCATCTTCACCGACATTTGGAATGTCATAGGTGATGTCTTCGGGACCTAGCTTAGTATCGCGGGCTTCTACTTCGTGCTTTTCGATGTGGATGCTAGTAAATTTGTCCTTACGGAGCATTTCTTCACTGATGAGAAGTGCGTCTTCATAGTTACCGCCATCCCAACAGATAAAGGCTGCCAAAACATCATGCCCCAACGCAAGGTTGCCCTTGTAGGTGCTAGAGCTATCGGCAAGGATTTCACCCTTTTTAACAAATTGCCCCTTCTTAACAACAGGGCGTTGGTCAATACAGGTGGATTGGTTAGAACGGTCGTATTTGCGGAGCTTATAGCGACGTTCTTCGCCAGTTTCGGTGCGGATGATAATTCTATCACCCTGAACGCTTAACACTTCGCCGTTAATTTCTGCTACCAACACCTGACCGCTATCGTAGGCTGCTTGGTCTTCAATGCCAGTGCTTACGCTAGGCACATCGGGCTTTAGCAGGGGTACGGCTTGGCGTTGCATGTTAGAACCCATCAAGGCACGGCTGGCATCATCATGTTCCAAGAAGGGAATGAGCGCGGCACTAATGCCCACAATTTGACGGGGGGCAATGTCGATATAGTCAATTTTTTGGGCAGGCTCTACGCGGAATTTTTGCTTATGACGCACAGAAACGCGGTCACTCACAATTTCGTTGTAGTCGTTTAGGCGTGCGTTGGCTTGGGCGATGATGAAGTTATCTTCATCGTCTGCCGACAAATACTCAACATCATTCGTTACAAAAGGCAATATGGGAACTTGCTGAATGCCCGCTTTCTTAAGGGCTTCGGCAATGGCGGGGGTTACTTGTTCACCTTGGGCAACAATCAATTTGCCGCTAGCGTTTTCCACGTCTTCGCGTAGGGTACGCCCAATGATGCGCTCATCGTCAGGGGCAACCCACTTTTGAATTTTACGGTAAGGGGTTTCAATAAAGCCAAACTCATTCACACGAGCATAGCTTGCCAAACGCCCAATCAAACCGATGTTAGGACCTTCTGGTGTTTCAATCGGACAAATACGCCCATAGTGGCTATGGTGAACGTCACGAACATCAAAGCCTGCACGTTCACGGCGCAAACCACCGGGACCCAATGCAGAAAGTGTCCGCTTGTGGGTGAGTTCTGCTAGGGGATTGGTTTGTTCCATAAATTGCGATAATTGAGACGACCCAAAGAACTCACGAACAGCCGCCACCATTGGGCGAATGTTGATAAGCGTTATAGGGCTGATGTGTTCGCGCTCGCTGGTGGACATGCGTTCTTTAATGACGCGCTCCATACGGCGAAGCCCAATGCGCAGCTTGTTGGCAATCAACTCACCAACGGTCTTTACACGGCGATTCCCAAGATGGTCGATATCGTCTGTTTGTGACTTATCGTTGTTGATTTCAATCATGCGCCGAATCAAAGCCACAATATCAGACTTTGTGATAGTACGGACGCTACGAGGAATTTTACCTTCAAGGTGAAGGCGTTGATTTAGCTTATAGCGTCCCACACGCTCTAGGTCATAGCGGCGTTGGTCAAACAACTGCCCCTCAAGATAGGAGCGCGCGTTATCAAGCGTAGGGGGTTCACCCGGACGCATCTTCTTATAAAATTCAATGAGAGAAGCTTCTGCAATGGTTTGACCTCTTTTGAGTTCCAATGCCGATTCCGCTTTTAATGTGTTCTCGATGAAGTGATGGGTTGCGCTGTCGTCTACATCCGCAAACAAGGCTCTAATTTCATCATCTTCACCCGTCTTTAAGGGTGATAGTTCGGGGTCGATGCCGTCATTAACCGCAGCAAGAGCGCGTAACAGCACCGTAACGGGCAATGTACGCTTGCGATTAAACTTGATAATGAGGTAGTCATTTTTACGTGTTTCAAACTCCATCCACGCGCCGCGGTCAGGAATGAGCTTGGCGTTAGAGAGTTTACGACCTGTTGCACGGTCTTCTTCGGCGGCAAAGTAAACGCCAGGAGAACGTATAAGTTGGCTAACGACCACGCGCTCTGTACCATTGATGATGAACGTCCCTTTTTCTGTCATAAGGGGGAAGTCGCCCATAAAAATGTCAGAGATGGTCATTTCACCACCCTGTGCGAGATTAACAAGTGCCACCTGAAGATGCAAGGGGGCAGCATAGTTCATATCGCGCTCAATACACAACTCGGTAGAGTTCTTAGGGGCATCAAAGCCGTATTTCAAACCGTTTTTGGCGGTTACTTCTAAGAAGTTACCGACACGCTTGTTATTGTGTCCGTCAATCTGGATGGCTTGGGGCCCATTACCCGGCAAATATAGTTTCAAGTCGCCGTTAAAGCTCTCAATGGGGTTAATTTCATCAAAGAGTTCTAGTAACCCCTCACGGATAAACCAATCAAACGCTGTTGTTTGAATTTCAATGAGGGAAGGCAATTGAGCCACATCTGGAACACGAGCGTAATTTTTGACGTTGAAGAATTCGTTCAAAGCACCGCTCCTAAATGATGGTTTACATTTCAAACGCGCCTAAAATCACCCGCACCTTGTAATTATCAAAATGGGGGACAAAGGTATTTAGGTGGTACAGTGCAGGCTTTCGCCGTTAAACTACCCGAAGACACTGACTGCGACCAACAAATGATAAAATCGATTTAATGCGAACCTATAGTATAATAGGGAGGGGAAGTGTTTGTCAAGAAACATTAAGTAACCACTCGTGCGTTGACGAGTGGCTACCACCTCATTATAACGTAAACAGCATGTTTAGCAAGAGACTGGCTAAGCGGTGACTTCTTTAACTTCCGCATCTGTGCGAAACCGCGAAAAGAACAAAAAACCGCCGAAAAACACCAAAATAGCAGCAATCTGCACGCGGGCGGGCAAACGGCGAATCCGTCCTACTAGGCTAGGGTCATAAGAGGACAAAAGCTCGCCGCGCAACCGTTGCGAAAAAGTGCCATCAGGCTTAATCTGAACCAATGTGTTGTGAAGACGTGACACCACATGAAAAAGTGAGTCTACTTCTTCACTGGGGACATCATAAGCGTTGGCGATGGCGCGAATGTCGTCCTGTGAGGCTTCTGCGACGAGCGCATCATTCATCGCCGATAAAAGTTGTTCCATATCAAAGTCGTTTGCCATGTCTAACCTTCTGTTCGTCTTTGGCGGGTGGGCGTGGATGATGAGGGTGATTCTGTTTTTTTGCCAATTTCTTGGCGTTGAAGCTCATCGCGCAGTGCCAGCAGGGTGCGATGGTACAACGACTTAATTGCGCCCTCTGTTCTACTCATAATCTCGCCGATTTCGGCATTAGACTTGTCATGGACAAACTTAAGAATGAGCAATTGCTGGCGTTCTTCTGGCAAGCGGCGAATAGCCACCATGAGCTGGGCTTGCTCCTCATTGGCTTCGGATTGTTTATCGGGTGCATCACTTTTTAATGAGTGGGCTAAATAATCATCCAAAGGGATGATTTTTCGCCGTCCTTGGTCACGATGAAAATTTGCCACAAGGTTATGTGCAATGCGATAAAGCCATGCCTGAAACGGCACACCCTTATCTTCATAGGTTTGGATGTGTGCCATTGCCCTAAAGAACACTTTTGCCGTTAGGTCTTCGGCATCATGGGCATTATTGGTACGATAGTAGATATAATTGTAAATTTTGCTCATGTAACGCTCGTAAAGCTCGCCAAAAGCCTCTTGGTCTGTGGCAGCTTGTACTACAAGGTCATTGTCGCTTAAGTCTTTGTAAGACGGTCTGCGCCGAAAAATACTCATTCGATGTCTCACTTTATCGCGTTTAGGTGACACACTAAAAAACACGAAACAAGCGAGTCGGTTACGATTCTTTACAACTTTATGGTAAAACAGGCTTTAAGATGTGTGCAAATGAAGGCTATAATAACAAGCGGAGCGTATTTTCGTTCAGCCGTTTAACCAATCGTTCTTAGGATTACAGCATGACAACACCATTAAACTTTCAGCAAGTGATTCTTAAGCTACATCAATTTTGGGCAGAACAAGGCTGCGCGATTTGGGAGCCTTATAACGTACAAGTGGGGGCAGGTACAGGCAACCCCGCAACGCTTCTGCGCGTTTTGGGTCCCGAACCCTGGCGTGTAGCCTATGTAGAACCTAGCGTCCGCCCTGATGATGGGCGTTATGGCGATAACCCGAATAGAATGCAAAAATACTATCAATATCAAGTGATTCTAAAACCCGACCCCTCCAACCCTCAAGAACTTTACTTAAAGTCCTTAGAGGCATTAGGCATTAATCCTCGTGAGCATGACATTCGTTTTGTAGAGGATAACTGGGAATCACCTGCGTTGGGCGCATGGGGGCTGGGCTGGGAAGTGTGGTTGGATGGTCAAGAAATTACGCAATTCACTTATTTTCAGCAGGCGGGCGGGCTAGAGCTAAAGCCTGTATCTGTTGAAATTACGTATGGGCTAGAGCGCATTGTGCTGGCACTACAGGGCAAGGAAAGCGCGTGGCAAATTCAATGGTTGGATGAACTCACTTACCACGACATGATGTTTAATGAAGAAGTAGAACATTGCCGTTACTATTTTGATGTGGCGGATGTAGAGGCTCTTAAGCGTGTTTATGATACTTATGAGCGCGAAATGGGGCGTGCGCTAGAAGGCAATGCCCTCATTAGTGCCTATGATTATGTGCTAAAGTGTAGCCATTTGTTTAATGTATTGGATACACGAGGCGCGATTGGCGTTACCGAGCGAGCCACTTACTTTAGGCGGATGCGTGATATGACGCGCAATGTGGCAAAAGCCTATGCCCAAAAACGTGAAGAACTGGGCTATCCCCTCTTGCGCTTAAACAAGCAATGGGGTTATGCGTTGCCGTCTTTGCCCGACACCCCGATGCCTGTGGCTAAAGACCCTGCAGACTTTGTGCTAGAAATTGGTGTAGAAGAATTACCTGCGGATGATGTAAATGATGTTTTGGGTCAATTACAAGCCAGCATTGGGCGTTTGCTAGAAGAATTACGCCTAAGCTATGAAGAAGTGAATGTGTTTGTTACCCCTCGCCGTATTGTGATATTTATAAAGAAACTGGCAGAACGTCAATCCGATGAAGATCTTGTTGTAAAGGGGCCCCCTGCCGAACGTGCCTTTGATGCCAATGGCAACCTTACCCAAACGGCAATTGGCTTTGCGAAGGGCAAGGGCATTGATGTAAGCGCATTGGTCGTTAGCGAAGTAGACGGTGGCAAATACATCACGGCACAAGTAAAAACCATTGGGCAACCGGTGATTGCGGTATTGGCAGAAGCCTTACCCAAGCTCATTGCAAGCATCAAATTTGGAAAGTCGATGCGCTGGAACGAAACAGGCATTACTTTCTCGCGTCCCATTCGTTGGATAGTAGCGTTGTTTGGCGAGCATGTTGTGCCATTCAGTTATGCGGGCGTGATAAGTGGCAAAGTTACACGCGGGCTTCGTCCTTATGGGTCGCCAGAGATTACCCTCAATCAAGTTGGGGATTACATCTCGGCAATGTCTGAACAGAACATCTATTTAAGCGTAGAAGACCGTAAGAACCTTATCCTAGACCAAATTAGCGGTGTCGCTGAAAAAGCGGGTGGCGATATTTTGGCGGATGATGAACTTTTGAATGAAGTGGCTAACCTTGTAGAAGCTCCAACGGCTGTGCTAGGGAAATTTGAACAAGTGTACTTGCAACTTCCGCGTGAAGTGCTGATTATGGTAATGAAGAAGAAGCAACGGTACTTTGCTGTACAAGACAAAGACGGAAACTTGCTTCCCTACTTTGTGACCATTCGCAATGGCGACCAAGAACACTCGGATAAAGTAGCGTTTGGGAATGAGCATGTGTTACGCGCACGCTTTAGCGATGCGTCTTACTTCTATAGCCAAGACCTAAAGAAACCCCTCAGCCAGCACCTAGACCGCCTCTCTACGCTAACCTTCCAAGAAAAATTGGGAAGCATGAAAGACAAAAACACCCGTATTGAGGCGATTGTGGCGTGGATTGGGGGGTTATTGCGTATGTCCCCCGATGACATAGAAACCGCAGAGAAAGCCGCTACTATTCTAAAAGCCGATTTAGGCACGCAAATGGTTGTTGAGATGACCAGCCTACAAGGGGCAATGGGGCGCGTGTATGCCCTTAAAGAAGGGTATTCGCCTGAGATTGCGAATGCTGTGTTTGAACATTGGCAACCCCGAGGCGCGGGAGATTCTTTACCCCAAAGCCTAAGCGGAACGCTACTGGCTATCATTGATAAACTCGATAGCTTGGTGGGCTTGTTTGCAGTGGGGCTTGCACCAAAATCAACCGCAGACCCATTTGGTTTACGGCGTGCGGCTTTAGGGGTGGTGCAAATTTTGGTGGGCAAACGCCTAGAAGTCAACTTGCGAGAAGCTATCGTCATGATAGAGGGGGTGCAACCTGTCCCATTGTCTGATGAAACGCGCACTCAGCTCTTTGACTTTATACGCACACGCCTAGAGGGCTGGCTAGAAGAAACGAGTCTATCGCGCTCGGTGGTGCAAGCGGTACTGGCAGAGCAAGCGCACAACCCGTATGGGGCGTATATTGGGGCGCAAGAACTAGAAGCGTGGCAACAAAACCCCGATTGGGAAGCCGTGTTGGATAATTTTGCGCGTTGCGTACGCATTACCCGCACACAAACGACGCGCCATAAGGTAAATACGGCACTCTTAAAAGAACCCCAAGAAGTTGACCTTTGGAAGGCGTATGAAGGCGTGGCAGTATCGCTGACAAAGGATGCTAATATTGGCGCGTTCTTAATGGCGTTTGAGGCGCTTGTGCCGTTTATCAAGGCATTCTTTGATAGTGTGATGGTCAATGTAGACGATGAGGCTGTACGCCAAAATCGCTTAGCACTTTTGCAAGCCATTAGTGACCTTGCTAAAGGGCGTGCTGATTTTAGCCTTTTGAGTGGCTTCTAATAAACGCGTCTACAGCCTTTTTTATTGTTTGTGTGGTGGGCGGTTCTAATGAATTGCCCACTCATTTTCTGTGTTACCTACCGCGTTTACACCGTATTTTGCTTACACCGCTGTTTCTTGTAAAAATGAGGGCGTAATGTCTACAACACAAGAAATCAAAGACCGCTTAGAAATTGTAGATTATGTGTCGCGCTTTGTGCCAAACCTTAAGAAAAGTGGGCGGTATTATAAAGCCCCTTGCCCTTTTCACAGTGAAAAAACACCCTCTTTTGTGGTCAATCAAGATACACAAACCTGGCGGTGCTTTGGCGCATGTGCCGAAGGTGGCGATGTTTTTAACTTTGCCATGAAGCAAAACGGCTGGACGTTTAGCGAAGCCATCCGCGAGCTAGGGCGGTTAGTGGGGGTAGAAATATCACCCCGCACCCCCGAACAACAGGGACGTGACGCGCAACGAGAACGCTTGCTCGGTTTGCTTAAAACGGCGAGTGATTTTTATCACAAACACCTGATGAGCGATGCTATTGACGCGCTTCCTGTGCTGGAATATGCCACACAAAAGCGCGGTTTTACCCCAGAAACATTGGAACGCTATCAAATTGGCTATGCGCCCAAATCATGGGATGCCATGCTAACTGCCCTTAAAGACTTGGGCTATAGCCCCGAAGAAATTTTAGAGGCGGGCATGGTCTCTAAGAACGAAACCACAGGGCGATTATATGACCGTTTTCGCCATCGCTTGATGATTCCGATTCGGGATGAGCGCGGTAATGTAACGGGTTTTGGGGCGCGTGCTTTAGACCCCGACGACCAACCTAAGTATCTTAATTCGCCCCAATCAAGTGTCTTTGACAAAAGCAAAACACTCTTTGGGCTAGATGTTGCCAAAAACGCCATCCGTGATGGTGGCATTGCTGTCATTGTAGAGGGCTATATGGACGCGCTTCAGGCGCACCAGGCGGGCTATCTGAATGTGGTGGCGCAAATGGGTACAGCGATGACCGAAGCACAGCTTGCCTTGCTTGCCCCGCGCTATGCTCAAAAAATTATCCTTGCGCTGGATGCGGACGAAGCGGGGCAAAACGCCATACGCCGTAGCCTAGAAGTAGCACGCCAAACTCTTAGCCAAGACTATATGGGGCGCATGTCGGCAGAAATACGGGTAATGCACATTGATAATGCCAAAGACCCCGACGAAGTGCTAAAAGAAACCCCTGAATTGTGGCAAATCTATGTGAACGATGCTGTTCCTGTGGCGGACTTTGTGATTGATTTAGAGATGAGGGGCTTAGGCAAAAATCCATCATTGCAAGAGAAGCAAGCCCTTGCAGAGCGTGTATTGCCCATTTTGCTGGCTTCTGAAAACAATCTACTTAACCAAGAGAACACGCAAAAATTGGCGTTGCGCCTGCGCTTAGAAGAACGTCAATTGATGCTGTGGGCAGAAGAAATTCGGCGTAAAGAGAGCGCACGCCAAGAACGCAAGAGTGCGCCCCCTCCCTCTGCGCCTTCTGTGCCTAAGCCCGCTGTTAAGTCTTCCGCTTCCGATGACCCCTTTAATGATTTGCCATACCATGATTTGCCCTATGAAGTGGGGAATAACCTTAGCGAAGAACCCCCCTCATTTTTTGAGGAAATGGGCAACCTGTCTTTTGAGGGCGACGTTCAAGGGCAGGCAAAACCTAGTACATCCCCACCTGCAAAGCCTTTGCCCACCCCAACATTAACGGCATTGCACGCCAGCCGTTCTGCCGAGCGGTTTTGCTTGCAAATGCTCATGCGCGATGATGACCTGTTGTATCACGTCAACCGCAAGTTTAGAGAACTGTTAACGCCTCTTGAGGTTTTCAAAGACCACCCCCTTAGCGAACTGATGCCAGAGGACTTTAGCCATGCCGACTATCGGGTGATGTTAGACACGCTCTTGCACGCTCACCAACAAGACGATGCGCCTCCGATGGACTTTGTCCGCTTGCAAATGCCCCGAGAGCTACAAGAAGTTCTTGATTTATTGCTGGTGGACGACATGCTAGACTTGTACATTAGCATTAACGGACGGCTACAAAGTGATGTGGATGACATTGTGCAAAAGGTCAATAAGCACCGCGTCTTAGACCGTGAACGCCATGCAGAAGCCTTACGCCGTGTGATTAAAGTTCGTGAACTGAGATTGCATCGTGAATTACAAGAGTTGCGGTTTTTGATGCAAGAAGCTTCACAGAGCAATGACACGGCAACCCTTTCACAGTTTTCAAAAAGCGTGTCACAAACCATGCAAGCCCTTAAAGCATTTCAGAGTGGTTTACATTCCTCTAAATAACGCGTTTTTAGCCCGTTAAAGCAAGATAGCGGATAGCTAAAGTAAACAAAATCAATTAGTATTGTATGCAAAATAACCGCCCTCGCGTAAAGAAGCCCAACGGATTAAAATCATGGCAGAAGACGACATCAAGGACGAGTTGAACGATTTTGACGATGCAGGCGACGATGATAGCTTTGGTGGCTATGAACTGGCGTTACCTGTAGAAGCCATTATCGAGAGCTTAGACGACGAATTTATGGATGATGAGCTGAGTGATGAGTTCATCGAAGAAGAAGATTTCATGGGTGCCACAAACACCGATGATCCTGTGCGTATGTACCTTAAGGAAATTGGTCAAGTGTTGTTATTGGATAGCAACCGCGAGATGTGGCTAGCCGCGCAAATTGCCTCCGAGCAATTGTTGCAACAGCTACGTGACGAACTTGCCAGCCTAGACCGTATGCCTAATGGCGAACAGTCCTTGCCCAATGATGTTGACATTTCACGTCATGCGTACCAGCATGTGATGATTCACTGGGATAACACGCGAAAGAAAGCGGTTAAGTTGGGCGTAGAAGCCCCTGATATTCGCCAGCTAATTGACGAAATTCAGGCGTTTAACCAGGATTGGAACGTGACAGGCATCTCCTATTTGCGCGAATACTTAAAACAGCGCGAATGGGGTAGAGACGAAAGCTGGACAGATTACGCCGTTAGCCTGTTTCAAGTGTTACACGGCTTGTCTTTGTTGCCCCTAGAGGTACAAATGAACGTGCGTCGGTACTTTAGAGAACACAAAGAATTAGCAACATTTGACTCAGTAACCGCGTGGTTTGAAGAACTAGAAGACCCCCAAGAAGACGTTAAACTGCTGTTTGAAAGCACAGAACAACGGGCAGAACAAGCCGTTGAAGCCCTTACCCGCGCTAACTTGCGCCTGGTGGTCAGTGTGGCAAAGCGTTATATGGGGCGCGGTATTGGCTTTCTTGACCTAATTCAAGAGGGTAACATTGGCTTGCTAAGAGCCGTATCGAAGTTTGACCACACACGGGGCTTTAAGTTTAGCACCTATGCAACATGGTGGATTCGCCAAGCCATTAGCCGCGCCATTGCCGACCAAGCCCGTACCATTCGTATCCCTGTTCATATGGTAGAAACCATCAATCGCCTGATGCGTACACAACGCGACTTGATCCAAGAACTGGGCGCAGAACCTAGCGCGGAGCGCATTGCCCTAGAGATGGACTTCTTGACAAAAGATGAGCGCAATGCCATTGAGCTTTTGTGGCGTGAAAGCATTCCATTGGATGTTAGTTTGCAACGCAAGCTACGCCGTGCTGCACAAAAAGTACGCAAGATTATGAGAATTAGCCAAGAACCCATGAGCCTTGATATGCCTGTGGGGCAAGAGGATAACTCACAACTAGGCGACTTTATCCCCGATGATAATTTGACGGGCCCAGTGGATGCTGCCAACAGGCAATTGCTAAAAGAGCAAATTCAGTCTGCGCTCAACATTTTAAGCGACCGTGAGCGCGAAGTGCTACAAATGCGCTTTGGGCTATCGGATGGGCAAGACCACACGCTAGAAGAGGTGGGCAAATACTTTGGGGTTACCCGTGAGCGTATTCGCCAAATAGAGGCAAAAGCCCTGCGAAAACTACGCCATCCCACCCGAAGCCGCCAGCTACGCGATTATTTAGAAATGTAATTTTTGAACGGACGGTGTAGGCAAGCCGTCCGTTTTTCTCGCCAAAGACTAGCCCACGCGGTACAATCAGTTTAACGTGAGGTAAGTTTAGTTCTTTACCTTTGGAATCCCTTGCTTGACGCGCTATAATCAATATGCTAACCTTTGTTCAGATTAGTTTGCTCCAAATGTCACAAACGGAGAACGACATGGTATTACAGGAATTTGCGCCAATTGGCATCATGGTGATTATTGCAACGGTGTTAGCCTCTATTATCTTGGTTATCAGCCGCATTTTCGGGCCCTTTCGCCCTAGTTTTAGAAAGAACGCCCCTTATGAAAGCGGGATGAAGCCCATCGGGCCCGGTACACGCCGTATTCCTGTCAAGTTTTATTTGGTGGCGGTGTTGTTCATTATCTTTGATATTGAAGTGATTTTCTTCATGCCTTGGGCTGTGGTCATGCGTGATTTAGGCGTGTATGGCTTGATTGTAATGGGTGTTTTTACACTAATTTTAGTCGTTGGGTTTATTTATGAATGGAAGAAAGGGGCGTTGGAATGGGAGTAAGTTCAAAACTAGGCAACCTTGGCGTTGTAACAACAACGCTAGAAACCGCCGTCAATTGGGGGCGGACGGGGGCAATGTGGCCCCTCTTGTTTGGGCTGGCGTGCTGTGCAATTGAAATGATGGCAGCACAAGCCTCTGATTACGACTTGTCACGTTTTGGGATGGAACTTAACCGCGCCTCGCCTCGCCAAAGTGATTTAATGATTGTCGCAGGGCGCGTGACCCGCAAAATGGCTCCTGTGGTTCGCCAATTGTATGACCAAATGGCAGACCCTAAGTGGGTGATTAGCATGGGTGATTGCGCTTCGTGCGGTGGGGTGTATAACAACTATGCCATTGTGCAAGGCGTAGACGAAATTATCCCTGTTGATGTGTATGTGGCGGGTTGCCCCCCACGTCCCGAACAGCTCATTCACGGTATCATGACCCTGCACGAAAAAATTAAGGGTGAACGGATTTCCGACTGGGCATAAAAGCCAAAAAAGAGAGCTGTGATTAGGGGTGTGCATTTACGCCCCTAAATAGCGTCATAAGACTTTTTAAGGATTAAAAGCCATGCACATACCACCAGCAATAGACCCCGTCAAGGCAATTCAAGAAAAAATGCCCGAAGCGGTGTTGCGCGTAAAAACGTTTAGAGACGAAACGACCATTGTCGTAGACCCCGCCAAAATTGTGAACGTGATGCTGTTTCTACGCAACACAAATGGCTTGGTTTATAACTTTTTGTCGGATATTAGCGCGGTAGATTACTACCCCGACCCCACCACCGAAGAAAATCCAGAACGCTTTGGTGTGGCGTATCACCTTTATTCCATGCTGTACAACCGCCGTTTGCGCATTAAAGCCTATTTGCCCGAAGAAGACCCCGTCATCCCCACCATTATTCCCGTGTGGGAGGGTGCAAACTGGCTAGAGCGTGAAATTATCGACATGATGGGCATTACCTTTGAAGGTCACCCCGACCCTCGCCGTTTGTTAATGCCAGAAGACTGGAACGGGCACCCCCACCGTCGTGATTACCCCTTAGGGAAAGAAACGGTGCAGTTCTCGTTCAACGTAGAAGAAATTTCGAAGTTCAAACCTTTTGCCACCGAGTAGCGTGGAGGCTTGTAAAAATGGCTGTAAACCCAAATGAACTGGCAACTAAAGCCACCTGGGAAGGAAATTTAGAGCAGTTGCGCGGGCTTGTAAGTGAGCGTGCGATGACGGGCGAAACCATGCTTCTAAACATGGGACCTCACCACCCTAGTACACATGGCGTACTTCGCTTGTTGCTAGAGCTTGATGGCGAAGAAATTGTGACCATTTTGCCTGATATTGGCTTTTTGCACACGGGCATTGAAAAGAACATTGAAGACAAGAACTATGAAAAGGGCGTTCCCCTTACCGACCGTATGGACTATCTTTCGCCCATGTCAAACAACATGGCGTTTTGCCTTGCGGTAGAAAAATTAGTTGATTTGGATGTGCCAGAACGCGCCCAAATTATCCGCGTGATTTGTCTTGAATTGTCACGCATTGCCAGCCACATGGTTTGGTTGGGTACGCAAGCTCTAGACATGGGCGCGATGAGCGTTTTCTTGTATTGCTTCCGTGAACGTGAATACGTTTTGCGCCTGTTTGAAATGGTCAGTGGGCAACGCATGATGGGGTCTTATATTCGTCCCGGTGGTGTGTGGCGTGATATTCCTGACGGTTTCATTGAAGAAGTCACGCAATTTGTAAACTACTTCCCTGCAAAAGTGGATGACTACGAAACCCTGCTTGTCAACAACCCCATCTGGAAAGACCGCACCTTTGGGGTGGGCATCCTAGAACCAGAATTGGCGTTGTCGTTGGGTGTTTCTGGGGCTTCGTTGCGCGGTAGTGGTGTAAACTGGGACATTCGTAAAGCTACGCCCTACAGTGGCTATGAAACCTATAACTTTGATATTCCCTTAGGCGAACATGGCGATGTGTATGACCGCTTTATGTGCCGTTTGGGCGAGCTACGCGAAAGCATCAAAATCATCAACCAAGCCCTGAAGCGTTTGACGAAGAAGGGTGAGTTCCGTAGCAAGAACCGCAAGTTTACTTTCCCCATGCGCTCTGAACTAGGGCAAAGCATGGAAGCAGTCATTCACCACTTTAAGCTTTGGACATATGGCTTTGATGCACCCAATGAAGAAGTTTATGCCAGCGTAGAAAGCCCACGCGGTGAAATTGGGTGCTACATTCATGGCACAGGGGGCAACAAGCCCCGCCGTGTTCACTTTAAGACCCCCTCGTTTATGCACATTCAAGCCATCCCTGCCATGGCAGAAGGTCACATGATTGCTGACCTTGTTGCCATTATTGGGAGCGTGGACATTGTGCTGGGCGACTGTGACCGCTAGAGCGCACGAGAAGGAACGAGAAAATGGCAATCATTGGCAATAAGAAATACCAAGAGCGCATTAGCGCACACCTTGCAAAATATCCTGACAAGCGTTCTGCGGTAATGCCCTTGCTGTATATCGCCCAAGAAGAATATGGCTGGATTAACGCTGAAGGTGTGCTAGAAGTAGCGCAACTTTGCGACATGGATCCCACACAAGTTCGTTCTATTTCGGGCTTTTATACCATGTACAGCGAAAAGACGAAGGGCAAGTATTGGCTACAAGTGTGTAATGACTTGGCGTGTGCCTTGCGTGGTGCAGACGAGTTTCACCACTGGCTAAAAGAAGAATTGGACGTAGAAGAAGGTGGCACAACCGCCGATGGCTTGTTTACAGTAGAGCATGTGATGTGCTTGGCTGCCTGCGACAAAGCCCCGATGCTACAGTGCAATTTTCACTTTGTGGATGACCTTGTAGACCCAAATGAAACGCCTGACCTTGAAAAAGCGAAGGCAAAAATGCGCGAGAAGCTAGACAAGTGGCGTAAAGAAGCCACTGAATACGCAAACCGTAAGAGTTGAGTTGGGGTGTTATGATGGGTGATGTAAAGCATATTTTGTTACGCTGGAAAGATGTAAATGCCGACTTTAGCAAGTTGGAAGAATATCGCAAGCATGGCGGTTTTGAGGGCTTGAAGAAGGCTCTTGCAATGACCCCTGCACAAGTCATTGATGAAGTCAAGAACAGTGGGCTTCGTGGGCGCGGTGGGGCAGGCTTTCCTACGGGCGTAAAGTGGAGCTTTATTCCACAAAGCGAACCCGTGAAATACTTGGTGGTGAATGCGGATGAATCCGAAACAGGCACATTCAAAGACCGCCTGATTATGGAAACCAACCCTTACCAATTGCTAGAAGGCGTTCTCATTGGCGCGTATGCCATTGGTGCAAAAGCGACCTATGTGTATTTGCGTGGCGAATTTTGGGACTTGGGGCATTTCTTAGATGAGTGCATCGAGAATATGCGTAAAGCTAACCTTGTGGGCGATAACATCATGGGAAGCGGTTTTTCCTGCGATATTTTTACCCACTTGGGCGCAGGCGCGTATATTTGCGGTGAAGAAACTGCGCTCCTCAACAGTCTTGAAGGCAAGCTAGGGCAACCTCGCGTGCGTCCACCCTTCCCTGCCAATAAGGGCGGTGGTTTGTATAGCGAACCCACCGTAGTGAACAACGTAGAAACAATTGCCAACGTGCCATGGATTGTTTGGAAGGGTGCAGGCGAATACAAAGCCATCGGCACAGAACAAAGCGCAGGTACAAAGCTGTATTGCGTGAGTGGTCATGTGAAACGCCCTGGTGTGTATGAATTGCCCTTTACTGCCACCTTCCGCGAGCTTTTAGTTGATATTTGTGGCGGACCGCTTTCTGATGAATACGGGTTTAAGGCATTGTTGCCTTCAGGTGGTTCGGGCCCCATTGTGGCACTGAATGACCAAGTGCTAGACACGCGCATGAGCTACGAAGACACCGCCAAAGTGGGGACGATTATCGGTTCGGCTTCCCTGATTGTGATGGATGAAAGCGTGGATGTAACGTGGGTTGCCAGCAAAATCACCAAGTTCTTTAAGCATGAAAGCTGCGGCAAATGCACGCCCTGTCGTGAAGGCACATACTGGCTCGACAAGGTGCTTGACCGCATTATGGCAGGCGAAGGCAACGAGAACGATGTGAAGCTCATTGAAAACGTGGCAAAGAACATGGCAGGTATTACACTGTGTGCTTTGGGCGAATTTGCAGCAAACCCTATTATCTATACCATTAAGAACTTCCCAGATGACTTCAAGAAACACGCCAAGAAAGATGGCAAAGCCGTTGCTAAGCAACCAGTAGCGGCAGCAGGCGACTAAGCGACTTTGATAAATGGGTTATCGTTTGCCCCGTTCTTTGGGGCGGGGCAAACGATAGGCTTGTGGAGGGTTTCATACAGTGAGTGACAAACAAGTAAAAGTCGTCATTGACGGCAAAGAGTACCAGCTTCCGGCTGGCGCAAACATCGTAGATATGGCGAAGTGGCACGCGGGTAATGATATTCCCGTGTTCTGCTATCACCCCAAGATGGAGCCTGTCGGCATGTGCCGTATGTGCATTATCGAGATGGGGATGATTGAAAAAGACCGTGCAACGGGCGAAGTGGTGTTGGAAAGTGGCGTGCCAAAAGTGCGCTGGATGCCCAAGCTACAAACGGCTTGCACTCAGTTGGCTTCGGATGGCATGGTCATTAAAACCGACACGCCTAAAGTGATTGAAGCACGCGAAAGCGTTATTGAATTTTTGCTAACAAGCCATCCATTAGACTGTCCAGTGTGTGATAAGGGGGGCGAATGTCCTCTGCAAAACCTCACCATGTCTCATGGCAATGGTCAATCACGCATGAACTTTGCGGACAAGCTACATCTCGATAAGCATGTGCCATTGGGCGACTTGATTTATTTGGATGAAGAACGTTGTATTCAGTGTGCGCGTTGCGTGCGTTTCCAAGATGAAATTGTGGGCGATGATGTGTTGGCGTTCCATGAACGTGGGCGCAGACTGCAAATTGTAACGCACAGCGATCCCGGCTTTGACACTTATTTTAGTGGCAATACCACCGATATTTGCCCTGTGGGTGCGCTAACAACCGCTGATTTCCGCTTTGGGGCGCGCCCTTGGGAATTAACCGAAGTGCCAAGCATTGACCCTCATGATGCTGCGGGCGCAAACATTAGCCTTAGCACACGCCTAGACCGCGATTTTGGCGGACGGGCGATGGTGAAGCGCGTAATGCCTCGCCAAAACGAAGCCGTAAACGAAATTTGGATTAGTGATAAAGCGCGTTTTGTTCATCACTTTACACGCAGTGAAGAACGCCTACAAAGCCCCATGATTGCCCGTGGTGACCGCCTAAGCCCTACTGTGTGGAATGAAGTTATTCCTACGGTTGCTGAAGCCCTTAAGGGTGCAAACGGGGACATCGCCATCTTGGCGGGTGGTAGCGCAAGCAACGAAGACCTTTGGGAATTAAAGCAATTGGCAAAGGGCTTGGGGAGTGAACGACTGGGCGCATGGACAACCCATGCCGGCGCAGAACTGCTTGCACACGTTGGCGTAGGTGTTGGCACAAACTTAGGGACTTTGGGCAAGGGCGATGCTGTTTTAGTGATTGCCAGTGACCTAGAAGAAGAAGTTCCCACATGGTATTTGCGCTTAAAGCAAGCCCAAGACCGTGGTGCATATTTGGCGGTTGCTAACTATCGCCCCACACGCCTTGCCGAACTAGCGAACGAAGCAGAACGCAAAGTTGCATCACAAACACAACGCAAGCCCCTTACCGGCAAGTCTGTGATTTATGGGTTCGGCGAAGCGGTAGAATGGCTAAACAACCTTAGTAAGCATGATGCTGAAGTGGCAAAAGCCCTTAAAGAAGCCAACAACCTCATTATTGTGTGTGGTGCGGATGGGCTAAGCCTAGAGGGTAGCCAAGCCCTCATGCAAGCGGCTGCTAACTTCTTGATTGACAGCAAGCACTACGGTACACCCAATAACGGCTTGATAGCCCCATTGCCCGAAGCTAACGGCGTGGGCTTGGCGTACTTTGGCTATAGTGTGGCAAATCGTAATGAGATTGTGGCAAACCCGCCCAAAGTCCTCATTGTGGCGCAATGCGACCCGTTGGGCGATGACCCCACCGCAAACGCATGGCTTAGCAAAGTGGAAACGCTCATTACGTTTAGTCTGTTCCCCGATGCGACCGCACAAACCGCGCAATTTGCGCTTCCTGTTCAAAGTTTTGCCGAGCGTGATGGCACGTTTACCAATGGTGAACGTCGCGTTCAACGCTTCTACACGGCACAGGGCCCCATTGGTGACGCGTTGCCTGCTTGGGAGTTGGCTTCGCGCTTACGCGAGCGTTTGGGGCAGGGGCGTGCAAAAGTAAGTGGTGCTGCCGTGATGCTAGACATTACCAATAACGTGCCTGCGTTTAGTGGCATGCGCTATAAAGAACTGGCAAAAGTAGAACGCCAATTCCCTGATGTGGGCGGCGATGACCTCTATTATGGGGGAACGGCTTACCAAAATAAGGGTGGCATGGGGGTACAAATTGCGACGGGTGACAGCGTGGCAAAGGGCGACGTTTCTGCACCTAAAGCCCTTAGTGCAGAAAAAGGCGAGCTGGTGCTTGCCCCTATCACACGCTTGTATAACCGTAGCTGGACAATGCGCCAAACAAAGGTGATTCAAGGGCGCGTTGATGCCCCATTTGTATCGTTGAATCGTGAAGATGCAAAGAAATTGGGCGTTCAAGAGGGTGATGCTGTTACGGTACAATATGCGGGTGGAAGCGTGCGCGTAACGGCTCGCGTAAGTGATACCACACCAAAGGGTGTCGTATTGCTTCCTCGCCAACTTACAGAAACATCAACACCTTTGTTCCCCACTGTGGGCAAGGTTGCTAAGTCAAGTGAAGCGGTTGCTGTTTCGTCGTAGTCTAGTCAAGATGGGATGAGGCTAACCTTCTCATCCCTTTAAGAATGGTTTAGGGAACGGATAACACCATGTCTAGAACAACAAAAATTATCTTGGGGCTACTCGCTTCTGCAATTGCCTTTGGGGCATTGGCAGGGGGCTTGTTTGTTACCATCAGAGCGCTAGAACTTTTATTTGACCCAAATGCAGTAGACCCCGCTAACGTGGTTGTGTGCCGTGATAGTGCAGGCTGTAGCATCGTTCACCCCATTTTGTTCGGCATTATCTTTGTGCTGATTATCATCACGGGGTTTGCCTATACCACGTTGCTAGAACGTAAGTTTATTGCGTGGTTTCAACAGCGTGTGGGGCCCAACCGTGTAGGACCCGCTGGCTTGATGCAGCCCGCCGCCGATGCGCTAAAGCTCATCTTCAAAGAGGACATCATCCCCGACCGCGCCGATAAATTTGTGTACTATCTTGCGCCCATGCTCAAGACCATTCCCGCCATTATTGTGTTGGCGGTTGTGCCTTTAGGCCCTCACATTCTTTTTCCTTGGTTTGATGGTCTCATTTACAGTGTGCCGTTGGGCATGGCGGATGTGAACGTAGGCATTTTGTGGCTACTAGCAATTACTAGCTTGGGGACATACGGCGTTACGTTGGCAGGTTGGTCATCCAATAACAAATATGCCATGTTGGGCGGTTTGCGTGCTTCTGCACAGATGATTAGCTATGAACTGAGTTTAGGCTTGGCGATGGCTGTTCCTGTGATGATTGTAGGGAGCATGAGTATTGTGGACATCGTAGAGGCGCAAAAGTACGTGCAAGATTGGTTTGTGTTCCAAAACCCGCTTGCCGCGGGCATCCTCATTTTAACGCTGTTTGCAGAAGTCAGTCGTGCGCCATTTGACCTTGTGGAAGCTGAACAAGAGCTAACGGCAGGCTTTATGACCGAATATAGCGGCATGAAGTTTGCCATGTTCATGATGGCAGAATACATCGGCATGATTGCGGTGGCAATGATTGTGTCTTCGTTGTACTTTGGTGGGTATCACTTTGTACTAGTAGACCAAGCTCCCATCTTGGGACCCTTGTTCCTCATCGGTAAAATTGTGTTGTTCTTGATTCTCTTCATCTGGGCGCGTGCCACACTGCCCCGCATCCGTTATGACCGTTTGATGGCGTTGGGCTGGAAGGTACTTTTGCCCCTTTCGCTGTTGGCAGTGTCTTGGACTGCGGTTTCGTTAGTGATTGGTGATAGTAGCAATAGCCCTGCTACCTATACGATCGCTTCGGGTGTGTTCTTTGTGCTAACGCTGGCAGGCGGGTTCTACTTCTTGCGTGAACGCTCAGAAGAAAACACTACCCAAGTGGATGACCTTGCCAATGACCCCGCTGTTACAGGTGAGCGTCGAGGTGTTGCTTGGACATTACTCAATATCTTGGGTGGCTTGGTAGCTGTGCCTTTCTTATTGGCAGAGGGGCTTATCAAGGGCTTAGAGGGTGTTGAAAAGGCGGGGAAACCTGCTTCTAGTGAAACGGCGATTGTGCCAAAAGAAACTGTTGGTGGCGACTAAAAACACGCGGAGGATATAGAACGATGAATATTATCAGAGGCTTCTCCACCACGTTTAAGCATTTGCTTGAAGAGCCGGTGACAATAAATTACCCGGAACAAATGCGCCCCTTTAAGGATCGCTATAAGGGACGGCATCATCTACGCCGCTATGAAAACGGCTTAGAGAAGTGCATTGGCTGTTCTTTGTGTGCTGCCGCTTGTCCTGCGGATGCCATTTGGGTAGAAGCAGCCGAAAATACGGACGCAGAACGTTATAGCCCTGGCGAGCGTTATGCCAAGACGTATGAAATTAACATGTTGCGGTGTATTTTCTGTGGGTACTGCGAAGATGCTTGTCCCACCCAAGCCATTGAACTAGGGCATGAGCATCAATTGAGCTTTACCGACCGCCGTGATGCCATCTATACCAAAGACATGCTGATTGACCCTGTGCGTGCTGGTGGCAAGCCCACCCCTCAAGAAGTTGAGGAAGGCGCGTTTCCAAGGTCAATTCCAGACATGCCCGACCCCAAATAATGGGGATGAGGCTTCTTTGGCTCGTTAAGTTTGGTTTTTCACGCGCCAGAGTTTTGAACTCTGGCGTTCATTGTGTTAAACTCTCGGTGTTTAGCGTTTATTCTTTCGAGATAGGATGCGTTAATGAGTTTTGAACTAGTCCTATTTATTGCACTAGGGGGGCTGGCAATCGTTTTTGCGATTGGCATGCTTCTTAGCGATAACGCGGTTCATAGTGCTTTATTCCTTATCGGGAACTTTGGATGTGTGGCTGTGCTATATATCATGCTGAACGCGCCATTTTTGGGCATGGTTCAAATTGTAGTGTATACGGGTGCCATCATGGTTCTATTCCTTTTCGTGATTATGCTCTTAGGCGCGGAAGAGACGACGGACACTACTCGCCGTTTCCGCTGGCTAACGGGCGTAGCCACGACCTTAGCCATTAGCTTGTTGGTTGCATTGGGTGCGCCCCTAGTGCTTGGTGGTGTAAATTTACCCCAAGCCGAAGGTAAAGCTCCTTTTGTGCGCTTATTACACATTGCTAATGTGCCAGATAACCCACCGTTGACGGTGACCATTCGGGGCGGTTCTTTAGCAGAACCTCTTGTTTATGAGGGCGTGCGTTTTGGTGATGTGACCCAATTTGTAACGGTGGAAGCCGAAACTTACACGGTATTACTAACGCGCGAGGACGGTTCCCCTGTTGCGCCACCTTCACAGGTGACATTGAACAATGGGCAAGCGGTGACATTGATGGCAAGTGGCGAAGTAAACCTAGAAACAGCAACTTTCCCACAAGTGGTAGTAGTGCCTAATAGCCTTGCTGCCCCTGATGACAGAGAAACGCGCCTTTTGGTTTACAACGGCTACAATGACACACCCGTTACATTGGTAGACTTGGGTGCAAACCGCGCCCTAGATACACGCCAGCGTACTGTAGCCAATGCAGATGGCACAGAGACAACCATTACTGCCATCGCAGACCCTATTTTGGCGGAGAATGTGGCATTTAGTGCCATTCCTGTACCGTCATCCTATACCAGCGGCACATACAATCTTGCCGTGATCAATGCAGATAATCAGGTGTTGACAACGATTGATGACTATGAGCTAAAACGTAATACAGAGCAATTGGTGGTGATTGTGCCAGATGCAGACGAACCCGCTAATGTATCGGGTGGTTTCCGTCCTCGCGTGTTGCTTAACGCGCTTTTGGCAACAAACACAGCGGCAACCTATGGTAGCCCTGCCAGCGTAGGGCAAGTGCTATTTACAGATTACTTGTTACCCTTCAACATTGTGGGAATTTTGCTCTTGGTGGCATTGGTTGGCGTAATTGTGCTAACGCGCCCTGACGGCGAAAAACAAGACCGTCGCATTACGCGCCGCCGTAAGGTGAGCCGCCCGTTGGTTAGCGTTATTTCGTCACAAACGGGGGGAGATGTTGTTGAAGAATCGCCCCAATTGGAAGCCCCCACGCCTACGGCGGGGGATTAGCACATCGCACTAGGGAGAGATGCTATGAACTTCGCAGTGCCAACAGAAGCCTTTATCATGCTAAGTATGGTGTTGTTCGTGCTTGGTGCTTTAGGGGTACTTTTACGTAAAAACGCGATTCTCATTTTTATGAGCGTGGAATTGATGCTGAATGCGTCTAATTTGGCGTTGGTGGCTTTTGCCCGCCAATGGAATCAGATGGACGGGCAGTTGTTCGTGTTCTTCGTGATGACGGTAGCAGCGGCAGAAGTTGCCGTTG
>Ga0163144_10000620_pt1 | contig 82928 bp, 76 predicted proteins | sample OliLak19BULKMAT1_FD_123175 | JGI IMG/M metagenome (GOLD analysis project Ga0163144, IMG submission 123175) | Freshwater microbial mat bacterial communities from Lake Vanda, McMurdo Dry Valleys, Antarctica - Oligotrophic Lake LV.19.BULKMAT1 | ecosystem: Environmental > Aquatic > Freshwater >... | reverse complement strand
CGACGCAAACGTCCGTTGTGCGCTCATCGCTCTGGGCTCCCCATTGAGGTCATGGCACCGGCACCACCCCAATATCGGAACTTGTGCCCGGCGTGTCGAGAGACTTATTCAGAGCTTCCCTAGGTCCTTGAAGACGCTGGCCCAGCTGGCCTCACTCTCGCTGGGGCCGAGCCAGACGCCGAGGTGTTCGCGGTAGCCTCGGGCGTCACGCCGACGACCCAGAGGGCCGCGGTGGCCCGCACGTGGCCTTCGCGCCGCACATGTTCGATGTGGGCATCGACCACGAGCGCGGGATACGGCGTGTCGGCGAGCCGGCGCTCCCGCCAGATGGTGAGGGTCGCGTCGAGCTTGGGGTGAGGGCGCTCACCTCGCTGGCCGAGATCGTGGTGCCGCAGAGCTGGTCGACGATGGCGCCTCTTCCCAGCGTCCGACCCAGGCCTCAGGGACTACCGCCACACTGCGGACTTGAGCCACGTGACCATAGCGCTCGATCCTCCGGCCGATACGTCCCCAAACCCTCAGCCTTGCCTTCTGATTCGTATGACAGTAACTTAAACTTTGGACATCCTATATTCAGTCTCTAACCCCCTTTCCAGGTGCGGCTACACACCTTCCTCCCGACCGCTACCCTCCTCCTCGGGATCTCGCTGATCGAGGCGGACGCCCTCCACGCCGCTCGGGTCCCGCTATTCGCCCGGCGATACGGCGTGTCCTGTGCCCAGTGCCACGTGATCCCTCCGAAGTTGAACGCCTTTGGAGAGCGATTCCGGCGTGATGGGTATCTGGCGGCAGGACTCTCGCCCAAGCGAACGCTCCCTCTTGCGGTCTGGCTGAGCGGCCGCCGAGACGACCTCCCGGAGGCTCCGGGGCTTGCAGACGAGGTCTCGGAATATCTGAATCGCGTCGAAGTGATATCTGCTGGTCGCATCGTCGCTTCACGGCTGTCGTATTTCGTGGAATGGCGGGTACTCAGCAAGGAGACAAGGGCCGATGGCACATTGCGGGACCGGTCCGGCCGGTTCGAGGATCTCTTCGTCACCGCCGCCATCGGCTCGCTGACCCTCACCGCCGGCCAGTTCCGGCTCGTGGATCAGGTGGATGTATCGCTCCGTCTCGGGCTCTCGGAGCCCCTGGCGCTCGGAGCGACGCTTCCGGGAACCGGCTCCGGCAGCTCCCGTGAGGTCGGCCTGCGAGGCTTTGCGCCGGGCGCGCGCTCCCCTGCGCTCCGAGCCGGGTGGACCGCGCCGATCGGCTCCTGGAGCTTGACCGCGTCGGCGGCCCTCCCCTTCCCGGGCGAGTTCTCCCTCCCGCTGTCCGATGAGTCACGGATTGAAGCCAGCAATGAACTCGAGCTCGATCCGAAGGGGGTGCTCGTCGAATCGTTCGTGCGGCGGGGGCTTTACTCCTTCGGCGCCCACGCGTTCGTCGGGAGCGACCGGCGCCGTCTGCTGACCGCGGTCCACTCCGGCGGCGAGGGGCGCTTCTTCTGGACCGCGATGGCGGGACTCGACTCCGAGGGTCCCGGCGCGGCGACCCGGAGCCGGCTTTCGGCGGAGGCGGAGTTCGTGCCGCACCGCTTCGCGGCCCTCGGGGCGCGGGTGGAGAATCGTGCCGCGGATAACGCTTCCGTAGGCTTCGTGCCCTTCCTGCTCCTCCAGGCCCCGGGAACCCGCTATACACTGCGCCTCACAGTGGAGCAGCGTATTCAGCGGGATCGGAACGCCACGTTCATCGAGCTGGGCACGGTGTTCTGATCGCGGGCGCGGGATAGCCCGGTGTGCCGCCTGCCGGTTCTCCCCTTCCCCCGGCGGAGGCTGGCCTCGGACGAACGCGGTACATCCGGCCGCACCTCCCATGGATGTGGGCTCGGGCGAAGCGCCGAGGGGAGCTCAGCGGAGGTGCCGAGCTTCCTGAGCGCGAGGCGCGCGAGCGCGATGGCTCGCACCAGCACGGCCGGCAGGCCGCCGGCACCGGCTTGGTTCATCGTCACGATGAGATAGAGATCGTCGCGGGCGAGGACAGCCAGCTTGCGGAGACCTGGTCGCCTTTCGCCAGGAGGTGACCGCCACCCCCTGCTTGTTCGGTCTTTCTTCGGCACAGTGGCCCTCCTCAAGAAACAGAGCCCACAGGATCCATCACCGTCGCGCCGCTACCCTCACCATCGTGGGTGCTTGGCTCTCACTCGGCGTCTGCTCCCCGGCTCTGTCGCAGACGGCCACCCCGGTTTCCAGCCCAGTCACCACGGAGGTCGCGGTGCTCGTCCACGCAACCGGCACGTTTGAAGCAAAGGTGACCCTGCTGCCGGCGGACGACAGCACCCAGAGTCCGCTGCTGGGACGGGATGGCGCTTGAGAAACAGTTGAGCGGCGATCTCACCGCCACCGGCAAGGGCAAGGGCACCATGCTCGCCGCCCTCACCGCGGTGCAGGGCTCGGGAGGGTACGTCGCCATTGAGCACGTCAGCGGTACGCTGCACGGCCGGCGCGGCAGCTTCGCCCTGCAGCATATCGGCACCATGACCCGGGGGGCGCCCCACCTGATCATCACCGTAATACCAGATTCCGGCACCGATGAACTGGTCGGCCTCACCGGGACCTTCGAGATCAACATCGTGGACGGCAAGCACCTCTACGACTTCGAGTACAGTCTCACCCCCGCCCCCTGAGCCCGCAGCCCCGAGCTGTCATTCCGAGGCCCCAGAGGGGCCGAAGCAATCGCCCCAAGCCCGAAGCTGTCATTGCGAGGCCCCAGAGCGGCCGACAAAATCTCCCAGCCTGTGAGCTGATCCTGGGGAGATTGCTTCGGGCGCTCCGCGCCCCCGCAATGACTGCCCAGAAGTGAACGGAGCGGCCGGCTTCGTCGTTCCCTGTCATGTCAGGCGCCGGCCCGGACAAGCCCGGCGATCCGCTCCGCCATCGCCCGGGTGCCGATCACCGACTCGCCGGGCTGGGCAATGTCCCCGGTCCGCGCCCCGTCCGTCAGCGTCAGATCCACCGCCCGCTCGATGGCGGCCGCCGGCGCCTCCAGGCGGAGGCAGTGCCGGAGCAGCATGGCCACGCTCAGGATCGTGCCGATTGGGTTGGCCGCGTCCTTGCCGGCCAGCGGTGGCGCCGAGCCATGAATCGGCTCGAACAGCCCGGGGCCGGCCCCGAGTGAGGCGGACGGGAGCAGGCCCAGGGAGCCCGCCAGCACGGCGGCTTCATCACTGAGGATGTCGCCGAACATGTTCTCGGTGAGCAGCACATCCACCGACGCGGGATCGCCGATCAGGCGCATGGCCGCGTAGTCCACGTAGTTGTGCTCCAGCGACACGTCGGGAAACTCCGTTCCGATCTCCGTCACCACCTGCCGCCACAGCTGCGAGGTCTCCAGGACGTTCGCCTTGTCCACCGACAGGAGCTTCCGGCGCCGGCCCCGTGCCGCAGCGTAGGCCAGGCGCGCGATGCGTTCGATCTCGCTCCGGGTGTACCGCAGGGTGTTCACCGCCTCTTGCCCGTCGTTGCCCCGCGGCTCCCCGTAGTACAGTCCCCCCGTCAGTTCCCGGACGATGAGCAGGTCGGTTCCCGCCAGCAGCTCCGGCCGGAGCGGCGAGCAGGCCACCAGGGCCGGGTACACCGCCACCGGGCGCAGGTTGGCATAGACGCCCAGCGCGGCGCGAAGCGCCAGGAGCCCGGTCTCGGGTTTGAGGTGTCGTGGCGCGCCATCGAGTGAGGGATCGCCCACCGCGCCGAGCAGGACGGCGTCGGCGCGGACCACGGCGGCCCGGGTGGAAGGTGGAAAGGGATCGCCGTGTGCGGCAACCGCCACCGCACCGATCGGATGTTCCTCCAGGGTAAGGGCGATCCCGAATCGGTCGGCCGCGGCCGTCAGGACCGCCACGCCGGCCCGGACGACCTCGGGACCGATGCCGTCGCCCGGCAGCACCGCAATGACGAAACGGCTCATCCGCCCTGCCGACTCAGCAGCGCGGCGCGGCGACGCTCGTACGCCGCGATCCTGGGCTCCAGTTGGAGGGTGCGGGCGATGGCATCGAGACCTTCCAGCATCGCGGTGCGACGGTAGGAGTCCATGGTGAAGTCGGCCCGGAAGCCGGCCGAGTCGGTGACGGTCTGATCCTGGAGATTCACGGTCAGCCGATACGGTCCGGCCTGCCCGGCGGAGCGCCGGAACAGTTCGGCCATCTCGGCGGCGGTCAGCTGGACGGGGAGGAGCCCGTTCTGGCAGCAGTTGTCGTAGAAGATGTCCGCAAACGACTCGCTGAGAATGGCCCGAAAACCGTACTCGGCCAGTGCCCAGGGCGCGTGCTCGCGCGACGAGCCGCACCCGAAATTGGAGCCGGCCAGCAGGATCGTGGCCCCCCGGGCCCGGGGATCGTTCAGCTCGAACGCGGGATCGGGGCTCCCGTCCGGCAGGTACCGCCAGTCGAAAAACAGCGCCGAACCGAAGCCGGTGCGTTCCACCCGCTTGAGGAACTGCTTGGGGATGATCTGGTCGGTATCCACGTTGGCGCGCGCCAGCGTGGCGGTGATGCCCGTATGCGTGCTGAACGAAAGCATGGAGGTCGTATCCGCTAGCCGGGGTGGGTCATCCGCGATCGACGAGCGCGGCGGCGGACGCGCGGCTCCCCACCGCCGGCTCGAGCCGGCGCACATCGGTGAGCGAGCCGGTGACGGCCGCGGCGGCCGCCATGGCGGGACTCATGAGGTGGGTGCGGCCCCCCCGCCCCTGCCGGCCCTCGAAATTCCGGTTGGAGGTCGCCGCACAGCGTTCGCCCGGGCTGAGGATATCGGGGTTCATGCCGAGGCACATGGAGCAGCCGGCGTCGCGCCATTCGAAGCCGGCCTCGCGGAAGAGCTGGTCCAATCCCTCCCGCTCCGCCTGCGCCTTCACCGGCATGGAACCCGGCACCACCATGGCCCGGAGGCCCGCCGCCACGTGGCGGCCGCGAATCACCCGGGCCGCTTCGCGCAGATCCTCGATCCGAGCGTTGGTGCAGCTGCCGATGAACACCCGGTCCACCGCCACGCCTTCGAGCGGCGTCCCCGGCGTCAGTCCCATATAGGCGAGCGCCCGGGTGGCGGCCTCGCGCTCGGCCGCAGTCGCCATGCCGGCCGGATCGGGGACCCGGCCATCGATGCCCGTCACCATGCCGGGGCTGGTGCCCCAGGTGACCTGGGGCGCAATGGCCGAGGCATCCACTTCGACCAGGCGATCATGGACCGCGCCGGGGTCGCTTCGCAGCAGGCTCCACCGATCCACCGCTGCACTCCACGCCTTGCCCGCGGGCACATGCGGCCGCCCCAGGAGGTAGGCGAAGGTGGTCTCGTCCGTCGCGATCAGGCCGGCCCGGGCACCCGCCTCAATGGACATGTTGCAGACCGTCATCCGGGCTTCCATGGAGAGCGCCCGGATGGCCGGGCCGGTGTACTCGATGACGTGGCCGGTGGCACCCGCCGTTCCGACCTTCCCGATGAGCGCCAGGATCAGGTCCTTGGCGCCGACCCCCGGGCCCGGCGCGCCGGTGAACCGCGCCTCGAGCGTCTTCGGTGCCGGGAAATGCACTGTCTGGGTGGCCAGCACATGCTCCACGTCGCTGGTGCCGATCCCGAAGGCCAGCGCCCCAAAGGCGCCGTGGGTGGCGGTGTGCGAGTCGCCACAGACGATGGTCATCCCCGGCTGTGTCAGGCCCTGCTCGGGACCGATCACATGGACGATGCCCTGCCCCGAGGAATGCAGATCGTACAGCCGGATCCCGTAGCGATTGGCGTTCTCCACCAGCAGCTCGACCTGGCGCCGCGACACCGGATCGGCGATGGGCAGATGCCGGTCCGCAGTGGGGACGTTGTGGTCCACGGTCGCCACGGTAAGATCGGGGCGACGGACCCGGCGCCCGGCCAGCCGCAGCCCCTCGAAGGCCTGCGGCGAGGTGACCTCGTGCACCAGGTGCAGGTCGACGTAGAGCAGCGCTGGCGCGTCCCCCGCCGGCGCCTGCACCAAGTGAGAGTCCCAGAGCTTCTGGCAGAGGGTCCGACCGCTCATCCGGGCGCGCCGGCGGGTTCGGGCTTCTTGGTTCCCGGCTTGGCGACCGCCAGCGCGGCCTTGCCCTCCTCCGTCCAGGGCATCATGGCGCGGAGCCGTGCCCCCACCTGCTCGATCTGGTGCTCCTTCCCCGCCGCCCGCATCCGCGCAAAGTTGTTCCCGCCGCTGCGATGCTCTGCCAGCCACTCCCGCGCGAAGCGCCCATCCTGAACCTCCGCGAGGATCTGCTCCATCTCCTGCCGGGTCCGGTCGGTGATGATGCGGGACCCCCGGGAGTAGTCGCCGTATTCCGCGGTGTCGCTGATCGAGTCGCGCATGAACGAGAGCCCGCCGCGATTGATCAGGTCGACAATCAGCTTGAGTTCGTGCAGGCACTCGAAGTAGGCCATCTCCGGCCGGTAGCCCGCGTTGACCAAGGTCTCGAAGCCCGCCTTGATGAGTTCCGAGACGCCGCCGCAGAGCACCGCCTGCTCGCCGAAGAGATCGGTCTCGGTCTCCTCCTGGAACGTGGTCTCGAAGACCCCGGCCCGGGTGCACCCGATGCCGCGGGCGTAGGCCAGCGCGTTGGCGCGCGCCTCCCCGCTGGCATCCTGGTGGATTGCCACCAGGCCCGGGACACCGCGCCCCGCCTGATACTCGCTGCGGACCAGATGGCCGGGCGACTTGGGCGCAACCATCGAGACATCCACCCCCGTGGGCGGGGCGATCTCCCCGAAGTGGACATTGAAGCCGTGCGCAAACATCAGGGTCTTGCCCGCGCGCAGCTCGGGGCCCACCGACGCATCATAGATGGTGCGACCATCCTGGTCGGGGACCAGCATCATGATGGTGTCCGCGGCGCGCGCGGCGTCGGCCACCGGGCGGACGTCGAGTCCCGCCGCCTCGGCCTTGCTCCACGAGCCGCCCCCCTTCCGGAGACCCACGATGACCCGGGCCCCGCTCTCCTTGAGGTTGAGCGCGTGGGCGTGCCCCTGGCTGCCGTAGCCGATCACGGCGAAGACGCGGCCGGCCAGCCGACTGGGATCGGCGTCACGGTCGTAGTAGATCCGCGGACCTGTCGCGGCGCGGGCGGGCGTGGGGCTCATTGCGGACTCCGGATGAAGTGAAATGGTGGAGGTCAGACGTCGGTGGTCAGGCCGGCACGGCGGTCGCCGCCCGGGGCGGCACCACGGGCCGTGGCACGGGCTCCGGCGAGGACGTTCGCGGCAGGGCCAGTGCCCCACCCCAGGTGTAGCCCAGCACGCTGAAGGGCTCCAGCGCCCGCAGGAGCGCCGTCAGGTGCGGCGCCGCGCCGGTGGCTTCGATACGCAACGCCTCCGGCGTTTCCTCGACGATCCGCGCGTCATACAAGGCCACCGCATCGAGCAGCTCGGCCAGGTGCCGCGGCGCCGCGCGAACGCTCACCAGCAGCTGCCCCCGGGTCAGGCAGTCGGCCTCGGGGTGCACCAGCACCCGGGCCACCCCGCTGGTCTTCCGCAACTGGTTGACCAGCCGGGACACGGTCGCGGGGTCATCGGTCAGGACCGCGGTCAGGCCACGGCCCTCCAGGCCCGGTGACGGCCCCAGCGCCAGGCTGGCGACGGCCAGGTTGCGACGCCGCATGATGCCGATCACGCGATTCAGGGTGAGCAGGTCGTCGTCCAACTCGACCAGCACCACCGTCGCAGGCAGGGGCGCAGTCATCCGACGGGGCTCACCGCGGGCGGCTCGGCCTCGATCGGCTCGGACAGGGACCCGCCCGGCGGGATCATCGGGAAGACGTTGGCTTCCTGCTCGATCAGGAACTCCACGACCGCCGGCCCGGGGTCGCGCAGGGCCCGGCTCACCGCCTCGCCGATCTGGCGCGACTGGGAGACCCGGTACCCCGCGATGCCGTACGCCTCCGCCAGCTTCACGTAGTCGGGGCTCCAGATCGGCGTGGCGGAATACCGCCGGCCGTGAAAGAACTGCTGCCACTGGCGCACCATCCCGAGGTACCCGTTGTTGAACACCGCCATCTTCACCGGGATCCCCTCCTGCACCATCGTGGCCATCTCCTGCATGTTCATCTGGAACCCGCCGTCGCCGGAAATGGCCCAGACCGGCCGGTCCGGACGGGCACAGTGCACACCCATGGCGGCCGGCACGGCGAAGCCCATGGTGCCAAGCCCCCCGGAGGTGATGTGCGAGTTGGGCTGCTGATACGGATACAGCTTGGCGACCCACATCTGGTGCTGGCCCACGTCCGAGACGATGGTGCAGTTTCCCGCCGTGGCCTCGTGGATGGCCGCGAGAATCGTCTCGGGGGCCATGTCCCCCCGGTAACTCTCCGGGCGCACGCGGCGCATGCCGCGGATCTCCTCCCGCCAGGCATCACAGTCGCGCGGCGGCACCAGCTCGGACAGGCGCGCCACGATCTCCCGCGCGTCGCCCACCAGCCCGACTGCCACCGGCACGTTCTTGCCGATCTCGCCGACATCCAGATCGATGTGAATGATCTGGGCCTCCGGGGCGAACCCCGCGGTGTTCCCGGTGACCCGGTCGTCGAAGCGGAGCCCGATGCCCACCAGCACGTCGGCGTGCTGAATGGCCCGGTTCACGTGGACCTCTCCGTGCATCCCCGGCATGCCGAGGTGCAGCGGATGGCCCTCCGGGAAGGCGCTGATGCCCAGGAGCGTGGTGATGACCGGGATGCCGGTCTGCTCGGCAAAGGCGCGCACCTCGGCGTAGGCTCCGCTCAAGATCACCCCATGGCCCACCATGAGGAGCGGCCGCTCGGCCCTGGCAATCAGCCGGGCCGCGGCCGCCAGGTCGGTCTCGGGGACGGGCGCCGCCGGGCGGGACGCCGCCCCGCCTGGACGGGGCACCGGCCCGTGCCATTCGATCTTCTGGTTCTGCACATCCTTGGGGATGTCGAGCAGCACCGGTCCGGGGCGGCCCGACGTCGCGAGGGCGAAGGCTTCGCGGACCTTGACGGCCATTTCGGAGATGTCGTCGATCGCCGCGCTGTGCTTGGTGATCGGGAGCGTGATCCCGATGATGTCGGTCTCCTGAAAGGCGTCCCGGCCGATCATCGCGCGCGGCACCTGGCCGGTGATGGCCACGACCGGCGAGCTGTCCATCTGGGCCGTCGCCAGCCCGGTGACCAGGTTGGTCGCGCCCGGCCCCGACGTGGCGATGCACACGCCGGGGCGCCCGCTGGCGCGGGCGTAGCCGTCGGCGGCGTGGGCCGCCGCCTGCTCGTGGCGCACCAGGACGTGCCGCAATCCGGGACGCTCGGGCAGGGCGTGGTACAGCGGCATGATCGCCCCGCCGGGATAGCCGAACACCAGATCCACCCCCTGCTCTTCGAGCAGGCGGCAGAGCAGCTGGGCGCCGGAGAGCACTTCAGTCATCGGCCGCTATACCCCCCAGTGCTGCACCGCGTCGTAGGCCGTCGCTTCCAGCCGTTCGGCGTGGCGCTCCTTGTTGAGCGCGTGGATCAACGCCCGCGCGCTGGCCTCGACAATGTCGGTGGATGCCCCCTGCCCCGACAGCGTCTTGCCGCCGATCCGGCACTGCAGGAACACCTGCCCCACCGAATCGCGGCCCGGAGTCACCGAGCGGAGCGACAGCGAAATCACTTCCACCGGTCGTTCCAGGATCTCGCTGATGGCGGCGAACGCCGCGGCGATCGGGCCGTCGCCGTCGGCGCTGGCGCTGCGCGGCCCGCTCCACGGGCCGGTCATGGTGACGTCGGCCGCGGCCGGCACACCGCCGCACACCACCCGGAGCTGGGCCAGATGGTATTCCTCGGGCGCGTCGTGGAAGCTGTCGTGCAGCAGGGCCAGCAGGTCCTCGTCGAGAATCTCCCGCTTGCGGTCCGCCAGGATGGTGAACTCCCGGTACAGCGCGGCCAGCTTCTCCTCGCCCAGGTCGTACCCCAGATCCTTGTACCGGCGCTCCAGGGCGTGGCGGCCGGAGTGCTTGCCGAGCACCAGGGTGGACCGGGGAATCCCCACCGACTCGGGCCGGATGATCTCGTAGGTGAGACCGTTCTGCAGCACCCCGTGCTGGTGGATCCCGGCCTCGTGCGCAAACGCATTGCGGCCGACGATGGCCTTGTTGGGCTGCGGAAAGCTTCCCGTCAGGTACGCCAGCAGCTGGCTGGTGCGGAAGATCTCGTGGCTGTGGATGGCCGTGGTGTAGCGGGCCAGCTGGGGCCGGACCCGGCTGGCCATGACGATCTCCTCCAGCGCGGCGTTGCCCGCGCGTTCACCGATCCCGTTGATGGTGCACTCGACCTGGCGCACCCCGGCCTCGATGGCGGCAAGCGTATTGGCCACGGCCAGTCCGAGATCGTCGTGACAATGGGCGCTCCAGATCACGCCGTCACCGCCGGGGACCCGCGCGCGCACGGTCCGGAACATGGTGGCGTATTCCTCCGGGAGGGCGTAGCCCACGGTGTCGGGCAGGTTGATCGTGGTCGCCCCCTCGGCGATGGCCATGGCGACAACCTCGCACAGAAAGTCGAGGTCGGTGCGGCTGGCGTCCTCGGCGGAGAATTCCACGTCGTCGGTGTAGCGCCGGGCCTGCCGGATGCCGCGCCGTGCCAGTTCCAGCACCTCCGCCCGGGTGAGCCGCAGCTTGTGCTCCAGGTGCAGGTCCGAGGTGCTGATGAAGATGTGCAGCCGGCCCCGGGCCGCGCCCCGGATCGCTTCGCCGGCCAGGTCGATGTCGCGGTCGTGACAGCGGGCCAGCGCGGCGATCACCGGCCGGCGCACTTCCAGGGCGATGTCCCGGACCGAGCGGAAGTCCCCCTCGCTGGCGGCGGGAAAGCCCGCCTCGAGGATGTCCACACCGAGCGCGTCGAGCTGCCGGGCCAGCCGGAGCTTCTCCTCCGGGGTCATGGTGTTGCCCGGGGCCTGCTCCCCGTCGCGCAGCGTGGTGTCGAAAATCAGGACATCGCGGGTCATACCGGGTCTTTCTGTGTAAGTGTCAGGGTGCCACAAAAAACCGCGGACCTTCACGGGTCCGCGGCGAGGGAGCATCGATCCTGTCTCGATTGCTATGCAGTCCCGTACGCGCCGCGATCCCCGTGGCCGTCCCGAAGGACGAGCACGAGGCTGATAAGGACGAGCAGCAGCGCCAACGAAAGCAGCATGGGTCTTTCGGGTTGAACCCCTGGGCCGGGCAAGTTTATGCGCCAGCGTGGGTTTGAGACTCTAGGGGTTGGACCATTCAATGTCAAGAGCGGGGCGGCAGGGAGGGGGCTGAGACGGGACGCCCGCCGGGGCCGGCGGGCCCCCGCCGGAGCCGCCGCGGGCCCCGCTTGACCATGAGTCATCACAGTGTATTTTTATTCATATGCCATCGCGCCATCCGTCCAATACCAGCCTGATTACCAATCCGGCCCTCCGCACCTGGAGCCGGCCCGGACGGTGACGCGCGGAAACGCCTGATCGCTGCCCGGCCCGCTCCCGCTGGAGTGGGCCGTTTTTCTTGCCCGGAGGTCCCGATGACCGATCGCCATCGCCTGAGCTCGACCCCGTTCACCCGGCGGGAACGCGACGCCTGCGGCGTGGGCTTCGTGGCCCGCGCCAGCGGAGAGCGCTCCCACGAGATCGTGCGCATGGCGCTGGACGCGGTGGGCCGGGTGGCGCATCGCGGTGCGGCCTCCACCGACAACTCCGGCGATGGCGCGGGGCTCCTCACCCAGATCCCGATCCGACTGTTCCATCGCGAGGGCTACCGGCTGGGGCTCAAGCTGCAACCCGCCGAGCCGTTCGCCGTGGGGGCGCTGTTCCTGCCCTCGGAATACGAGTCGCTGGCCCAGGCCATTGCCCTGGTGGAACGCGTCGTCGCCCGGAACGGGCTGCCCTTCCTCGGCTGGCGCGAGGTGCCCCACGATCCCGCCGCGCTTGGGCCGCTGGCCCGCGCCAGCTGTCCGGCCATCCGGCAAGTCTTCCTCGGCCGACCGGCCAGCGCCCCGGATGAGGCGGCCTGGGAGCGCGCCCTCTATCTCCTCCGTCGGGACCTGGAGCGCGACGCCGAGGCCGCGGGACTCAGCCCGTTCTATGTCTGTTCGCTCTCCTGCCGTACCATCGTCTACAAGGCGCTGCTGACCGGCACCATGCTGCCGACGTTCTATCCCGATCTGCGCTATCCGGAGTACGAAAGCGCCGTGGCGGTCTTCCACCAGCGTTATTCCACCAACACCCTCCCCAGCTGGCCGCTGGCGCAGCCATTCCGGCTGATTGCCCACAACGGGGAGATCAACACCCTCTGGGGCAACCGGAACGCGATGGCCGCCCGGGAGGCAGAGCTCGCCTCCCCCGTCTGGGGCGCGGACATCGACCGGCTCAAGCCGGTCATCTGGCCCGAGGGCAGCGACTCGGCCGGCTTCGATAACACCATGGAGCTGCTGGTACGCTCGGGTCGCGACCCGCTCCACACCATGATGATGCTGGTGCCCCAGGCGTGGGAACAGTATCCCGACGTCGAGCCCGCCATCCGCGACTTCTACCGCTTCCACGCCCAGATCGTGGAGCCGTGGGACGGGCCGGCGGCGCTCGCGTTCAGCGATGGCGTCATCACCGGCGCTGCCACCGACCGCAATGGCCTCCGCCCCTGCCGCTACAAAGTCACCCGCGACGGGCTGGTGGTCGCCGGCTCGGAGGTGGGCCTGATCGATCTCGACCCGCGCACCGTCGTGGAGAGCGGCCGCCTGGGACCGTGCGAATTCATCGCCGTGGACCTCGCTAACGGGACGGTGCTCCGCAACATGGACGTCAAGCGGCGGGTCGCCTCGCGGCAGCCCTACGGCCAATGGTGCCGCGACAACATGCAGGTGCTGGAGCCCACCGGAGATCTGTGCGTACTGCCGCCCGACCTGAAACAGCTCGCGGCGCACCAGGCGGCCGCCGGCTACGGCAGCGAGGATCTGCGCTTCGTGCTGGAGGCGATGGGCGGTGCCGGAATCGATCCGATCTGGAGCATGGGCGACGACACCCCCATTCCGCCGCTGTCCCTCCAGCCGGTGGGACTCTATGGCTACTTCCGCCAGCGCTTTGCCCAGGTGACCAATCCGCCCATTGATCCGTTGCGCGAGTCGGTGGTGATGTCCCTGCGCGTCCACCTCGGCAAGCACGGCTCCTTCCTGGCGGAGAGCCCGAGCCACGCCGAGGTATTGCGGGTCGATCATCCGGTCCTCCTGGACGAGGAGATGGCGACGCTCCGCAACACGCCAGGGTTCTCCTGTGTCACGCTCAACGCCACCTGGCCGGCGGCCGAGGGCACCGACGGACTGCCGACGGCACTGGACCGGCTCTGCGCCGAAGCCGAGCATGCCGCCCAGCACGGCGCACGGCTCCTGGTCCTCAGCGACCGGGCCATGGACCCGGCGCGGGTTCCGGTGCCGATGCTCCTGGCCGTCGGCGCGGTACGCCGCCACCTGCTGGACACCGGTCTCCGCCTTCGGCTCGGCATCGTGGTCGAGACCGCCGACGCGTTTGACATTCATCACTTTGCCGCCCTGATCGGCTACGGCGCCGAAGTGGTCTATCCGTGGCTGGCCTTGCAATCGGTGACCGCCCTGTTCGCCGACGCCACCGACCCGGCGTCGACCGAGCGGCGGCCGCGGACCAGTCGCTACGAGACTGCCGACCGCCCGTCGCCTCCCGAAGCCCGGCGGCGTTTCCGCTCGGCCGCCGAAAAGGGCCTGCTCAAGATCATGTCGAAGATGGGGATCTCGGCGCTGCCATCGTACTGCGGGGCGCAGATCTTCGAGATCCTGGGCCTGGGCCACGAAGTGGTCCAGCGCTGCTTCCGCGGCACCGAATCGGCGCTGGGTGGACTCGGATTCGAGGAGCTGGCCGAGGACGCCCTGTCCCGGCATCGCGCCGCCTGGGCGGCGCCCGGGTCGGCACCGCCGGACTACGGCCGGATCCGGTTCCGCAAGGAAGGCGAGGAGCACAACTGGGCCCCGGTCGTGGTCACGGCGCTCCAGAAAGCGGTGGGGAGCGGGAAGAGCACGGCCACCGACCAGGGCGATGCCGCCCAGGGCTTTGACCGGTTCCGCGACTTCATCTCCCGGGTCGAGGAGCGCCGTCCCACCAGTCCCCGGGACCTGCTGGGCTTCCGCTCGGTCACGCCGGTGGCGCTGGACGAAGTGGAGCCGGTGGAGGGACTGGTGCGGCGTTTCGTCTCGTCCGCCATGTCGCTGGGCGCGCTCTCCCCCGAGGCCCACGCGACCCTGTCGATCGGCATGAATCGGATGGGTGCGCGCAGCAACTCCGGCGAAGGAGGGGAGGATCCCTTCAACTACACCCGGCTCCCCAACGGAGACCGAGTGGACAATCGCATCAAGCAGGTGGCCAGCGCGCGGTTCGGCGTGACCACCGAGTACCTGGTGCGCGCCGAGGAGCTGGAGATCAAGGTGGTGCAAGGCGCCAAGCCGGGCGAGGGCGGCCAGCTGCCGGGCCACAAGGTGACCGAGTTGATCGCCCGGCTCCGTCACGCGGTGCCCGGCATTCCGCTCATTTCGCCGCCCCCGCATCACGACATTTATTCCATCGAGGACCTGGCCCAGCTGATTCTCGATCTCAAGACCGTGAACCCGCGCGCCCGGGTCGGGGTGAAGCTGGTGTCGGAGACCGGAGTGGGCACGGTGGCCGCCGGGGTGGCCAAGGCCTACGCCGATTACGTCCTCATCGCCGGACACAACGGAGGGACGGGCGCCTCCCCGCTCTCGTCGATCAAGCATGCGGGGAGCCCGTGGGAGATCGGCTTGGCCGAGACGCAGGCGGCGCTGGTCGGCAACGGGCTGCGCCACCGCATCGAGGTGCGGGTGGACGGCGGATTCCGCACCGGTCGCGATGTGGTGATCGCGGCGCTGCTCGGCGGAGAGACCTTCGGGTTCGGGACCGCCCCGCTGGTGGCGCTCGGCTGCGCCATGGCGCGGCAATGCCACCTCAACACCTGCCCCACCGGCATCGCCACCCAGCGGCCCGAACTCCGGGCCAAGTTCAAGGGAACGCCGGAACAGGTGGTGACCTATTTCAGCTTCGTCGCCGAGCAGGTGCGCCAGCTGCTGGCCCAGCTCGGGCTGCGCTCGCTGGACCAGGCGATCGGGCGGGCGGACCTGCTGGAGCGGATCGAGCATCCCGAACTGCCGCGGGCCCAGATGCTCGATCTCTCCGCCCTGCTCGCGCCGGCGCCGACCCTCCCCGGCGCGCCGGTCCGCCGGACGGTGACCCGGAATGACCGGCCCGGCGTGACCTGCCTGGACGACGAGATCCTGGAAGAGTGCCGCGAGCACATCGAGCAGGGGCTCCCGTTCTCCGGATTCTACGATATCCGGAACAACCACCTGGCCGCCGGCGCCCGCGTGGCGGGAGTCATCGCCGACAAGCATGGCGACGCGGGACTCCCGGCCGGCCACGTGCACCTGCGCTTCCGGGGCAGCGCGGGGCAGAGCTTCGGCGCCTTTGCGCTACGCGGCCTGCATCTCGATCTCGAGGGAGAGGCCAACGACTACGTCGGCAAGGGGTTGTCGGGCGGAGAGATCAGCATCCGGCCCTTCCGTCAGGCCGGCTACGCCAACGCCACGCATGAGAACACCATCCTGGGCAACACCTGTCTCTATGGCGCCACCGCCGGCCGTCTCTTCGCGGCCGGCCAGGCCGCCAGCCGGTTCGCGGTCCGGAACTCCGGCGCGGTGGCGGTCATCGAGGGCGCCGGCAACCACTGCTGCGAGTACATGACGGGCGGGCTGGTGCTGGTGCTCGGGTCGGTGGGCCGCAACTTCGGGGCGGGCATGTCCAACGGCGTGGCCTACGTGCTGGATGAGCGGGGTGACTTCGATGGCCGGGTGAACGCGGACATGGTCCGGGCCGAGGACTGCACCGAGGACGATGAGCGCCTCCTGCTCTCCCTCATTCACGAGCACCAGGAACGGACCGGCAGTCCCCGCGCCCGAGCGATCATCGAACGCTGGGAAGAGTTCCGTTTCCTGTTCCGGAAGGTCGTGCCCAGGACCGCCCCGGCGCCGCTGGCGGCGGTGCCGGTCCCCGGCCCGGCCACGGCCGACCTCCCCGACCTCGTGGCGGTGGAGCCCCCGGCCGCCCGCCGGTAGCCCGGCGATACCCGGTCCGGCCGGCCCCCAGAGGCTGGCTGGCAGTACTGCACCTTGCTGGTTTCCTCGCCGATCCATAACTTGCTTGTCAGCAAGCAAGTCGCGAACCCATCGGTGGCGTCACATCATGAAACGCTCAATGGACAAAGAACGGAACTCAGCGCGCACCCGGGATGCCATCCTCGATGCCGCCGAACGGCTGTTCGCCGAACAGGGGTACGACACCACCAGCCTGACCGATGTCGGCACCGCTGCGGGCGTCTCCCGCGGGACTCCGGGCTACTTCTTCGGGTCCAAGGAACAGCTCTACCGCGATGTCCTGGAGCGCTGCCTCGAGCGGGTCCGCTCGGCGGTGCGCAGCGGGAAGGAGCGGACCCTGGCCAGCCGCGAGCCGCCTGAGGCCGTACTCGCCGGCGCGGTCGGCGAGTACTTCGATTTCATCAGTGCCAACCCCCACTTCGTCCGATTGCTGGAGCGCGAGGCCCTCAACGGCGGGCGGCAGATCGCCACCCTCCCGCCCCATCTCGAGGCCGCCCAGGAAGCCCTGGGCGCCATCGTCACGGAGCTGGCCCTCGATCCGTCGGACCAGGCCGAGGCACGGCAACTGCTCATCAGCATGCTGGCGCTGTCGTGGTTTCATGTGGTGCACGCGCCCACGGTCCTGCGGGCGCTGGGGGTCACGGCCACCGATCCCGAGTTTCTCGAGGAGCGGCGCCGTCATGTGATCAACCTGGTAGTGCAGGGCCTGCAGGGGCGGGTGGGTGGCACGACCGCCGCGCTGGAGCACCAACGCTAGCCCCGGGGGGCGCCGCCTGACGGCTCAGCCTTCCCGGCACCGCGACCGATACTTTCGACTGGACCCAGAGGATCATCGCCATGACGAACGTCCTGACTCCCGAGCCGCAGACCACCGCGCCGCTCGCCACCGAGAAGGAAGCCCGCGAAGTCGCCGAAGCTGCCCGCGAGAAGGGGTGGGAGGCGCCCAGCTTTGTGCGGGAGCTGTTCGAAGGCAACCTGCAGATGGGGCTCATCGATCCCTGGCCGGAGCCGGACCCCGCGGAAGTGGAGCGGGCCCGGCCCTTCATGGAGCGGCTGGAGAAGTTCATGCGGGAGAAGGTCGACAGCGACCGGATCGACCGCGAGGGCAAGATCCCGCCCGAGGTGATCCAGGGGCTCCGGGAGCTGGGCGCCTTCGGGATCAAGATCCCGACGGAGTACGGCGGCCTGGGGCTCTCCCAGCTCAGCTACACCAAGGCCATCGGGCTGGTGACCAGCCAGGACGGCAGCCTCACAGCGCTGCTCTCGGCCGCGCAATCCATCGGCGTGCCCACCCCGCTCAAGCTGTTCGGCACCGATGCCCAGAAGAAGAAGTACCTGCCCCGGCTGGCCAAGGGGGCCATCAGCGCCTTTGCCCTGACCGAAGCCAACGTCGGGTCCGACCCCGCCGGTCTCGCCACCACGGCGGTGCTCTCCGCCGACGGCACCCACTACATCCTGAACGGGGAGAAGCTCTGGTGCACCAACGGCACGGTGGCGGAATTGTTCGTGGTCATGGCCCGCACCAGCGGCAAGAAGATCACCGCGTTCGTGGTGGAAGCGGACTGGCCGGGGGTGCAGGTGGTGCAGCGGCTCCACTTCATGGGGCTCAAGGCCATCGAGAACGGCGTGATCCGCTTCACCAACGTGAAGGTGCCCAAGGAGTGCGTGATCTGGGGCGAGGGCAAGGGCCTCAAGCTGGCGCTGATCACCCTGAACACCGGGCGACTGACCCTGCCGGCCTCGGCCGTGGCGGGCGCCAAGCGCTGCCTGGAGATCTCGCGCCGCTGGGGCAATGAGCGGGTGCAGTGGGGCCAGCCGGTCGGCCGGCACGATGCCATCGCCCAGAAGATCGGCCGGATGGCGGCCGAGACCTTCGCCATGGAGGCGGTGAGCGACCTGGCCAGCCTGATGGCCGACAAGGGCGGCTACGACATCCGGCTCGAGGCGGCCATCGCCAAGATGTGGAACACCGAGACCGGATGGCGGATCGTCGACGACACTCTCCAGATCAAGGGCGGACGCGGCTACGAGACCGCCGACAGCCTCCGCTCCCGCGGCGAGCGCCCGGAGCCGGTCGAGCGGATGATGCGGGACTTCCGCATCAACCTGATTTTCGAGGGATCCAGCGAGATCATGCGGCTGTTCATCGCCCGCGAGGCCGTGGACACGCACCTGCAGGTGGCCGGTCCGCTGATCGATCCCAAGAGCACCGGCCAGCAGAAGTTCCGCGCCCTGCTCAAGTCGGCGGGGTTCTACGGCCTGTGGTATCCCAAGCTGTGGATTCCCTTCAAGGGGTGGTTCGGGTACGGCCGGTTCGGGCGACTCGCGGGCCACGTGCGGTTCGCGGAGCGCTCCAGCCGCAGGCTGGCCCGGACGCTCTTCCACTGCATGATCCGCTTCGGGCCCAAGCTCGAGAAGCGCCAGGCGGTGCTGGGCCGGCTGGTGGAGATCGGGGCCGAGCTGCTCGCGATTACCGCCGCCTGTTCCCGGGCCCACGCCATGGTCCAGCAGAACCCGGGGCAGACCGGTCCGCGGGAGCTGGCCGACGTGTTCAGCCGGCAGGCCCGGCGCCGGGTGGAGCAGAAGTTCCACGAGATCTGGCACAACGACGATACGGCCACGTACACCACCGCCCGGCACGTGCTGGACGATCACTTCCGCTGGCTGGAAGCCGGCATGGTCCGGAACGACGGGTAGGGAGGCGGCGAGCCGGCCGCCGGGCTAAGTTTCGGCCCGGTCGCACACCCAGGAGATACCATGGCCCTCGCCGAAGGCCGGACCCTGCCCTTCGTGGGCCCCGAGCATGTGGATCTCGCCGTTCTCGAGACCTTTCCCTATCAGGGTCCCGAGCAGGAGATCGTCACCGAGACCGACGAGTTCACGGCGGTCTGCCCCTTCAGCGGCCTGCCGGACTTCGCCAAGCTGACCGTCCGCTACGTGCCGGACGGGAAGTGCATCGAGCTCAAGAGCCTCAAGTATTACGTCACCAGCTACCGCAGCGTGGGGATCTTCCAGGAACACGCCACGGCCAAGATCGCCGAAGACCTGGCCCAGGTCCTGGCCCCGCGATGGCTGGAGGTGAAGACCGTGTACAACGTCCGAGGCGGGTTCCTCACCATCTGCGCGGTCCGGCTGCCCCCGGCCTGAGACTCCATTCCAGCACACCGCCCCGGATGGCCGCCTTGGCCACCCGGGGCGGTGTCATTCTGCCCGGTCAGTAGTTGAAGCTGGTGATCATGATGCCGTCTCCCAGGCCGCCCAGGTCCCCGGAGCCGGTGAAGCTCCCCTGGAAGGTCTGCGGCTGGGCACCCTGGCGCTGCACCGTCACCACGTAGTCGGACTGGCCCACCCCGCACGCGTCGTAGTAGTCCAGCCGGACGATATAGTTGCCGTGCGGCGCGTTGGTGGTCCAGGTGATGTTCTCGTTGTTGACGTTGTCGATGGCGCAGGCCGGATTGGAGTCCAGGTCGAGCATCCCGCCAGTCGCGGAAATATCGTTCCCGTAATAGATCTCCTCGCCGCCCGGCTCCTCCACATGCAGGTCAACATCGCTCGCGCCGGTCCAGGTGACGCTCACCTGCACCTGCCCGGCGACCGCCGGAACCACCGAGACGTCGTGCACCGCGAAGAGACCCACCGCCCCGCTGGCCGCCACGGCCACGTCGATGCTGAAGCTCTGGCCCGGGATGTTGCGGCCGAGGGTCAGCACCAGCCCGAGGTCGGTGACTGGCGCCGGCAGGTCGACCTGGTAGTACCCCCCATACCCCTCCACCGTGACATAGGCGGTGCTGAACGCAGTCGCCGAGGTCACCTGGATCTGGGCGCTGCCGCCGTTGATCACGCTGGCGGCGCCGTTCAGCGACACGGTAGGCCCGGCACCCTCTGCTGGGCGCTGCCCGGTGGCCCGGACGCCACTGATCGCGCCCCCGGCAGTCTGCACCTTGGTGATGAAGTCGAGCACGTTGGTCTTGTTCGGCCCGCCGCTGTCGCCGCCGCAGGCGAGGCTGACGGTTCCCGCGGCGATGAGCAGCACGGCCGCCCAGCGGCCGGCCCCCCGGTTGGTGAGACCTGTCATATGACCTCCTTTACGAGGCGGCGTACTGGCGGCCGACATAGTGCCGGACGCGGATCTGCCGCGCGGAAAGACGAATGATCGGTGTTGTGCCACCACCAAGACTACGCTGAATGGGTTCCTGGGTTCTCGCTCCTCAGCGGGTCAATCCCGGGCTCGGCTGGGCGACCGACGGTGGGGTCACTTCGACCCTGGTCCCGCGGGGCAACAGCTGGGGGAGGTTGGCCAGCTCGTAGGCCGTCACCGCCAGCACCGCGGCGGCCTGCCACAGGTCGCCCACGACCGCCTTGTCGAAGCTATCGCTCTGCGAATGGTGGGTATGGTTGTACCCGCGGGATTCCTGGTCAAAGTTGAACCCCGGAATCCCGTACGGGGTGAAGGCCAGGTGGTCGGTGCCGCCCTTCATGCCCTGGCGCACTCCGCCCGCCCCAAGCGCGGCCACCGGCGCCAGCAGATCGCGCCAGAGCTGCTCCAGCTCATTGCGGCCCTGCAGCGCCTGCCCGGTGATCATGCCGGTGCCGTTGTCGAGGACCAGCACCGCCTGGACGCTGTCGGCGGTGGCGGCGTGCTGCGCCGCATAGGCGCGCGAGCCGAGCAGGCCCTGCTCCTCGCCGCTGAAGAGAATGAACCGGATGGTCCGCTTGGGCTTGAGCCCGGAGGCCAGGAGGACCCGGGCCGTCTCCAGGATCGCCACCGACGAGGCCCCGTTGTCGGTGAGCCCCTGGGACAGGTCCCAGCTGTCGAGATGCGCCCCCAGGATCACCACCTGTCCGGGCCACTCCGACCCGCGGATTTCGGCCACCGTATTCCACTGCTCCACCGGCGTCGTGCCGATGCGGTTCTCCACCCGCGCCTCGAGCCGTGGGGCGCCACCCGCATCCACCTGACGCTGGAACATCAGGTAGTCCTCGTGGCTCACCACCAGGTTGGGGAGGGGTGACACCCGGTTCGGGGAGCCGGACATGGTCGCCAGGGTGTGCTCCTTGCCCCCGTCGGTGAGGACACCCAGCGCGCCGGCGCGCTTCAGGAGATAGTTGCGATCAACGCCGAACTGCTGCCGGGCCTGCCGCGCCGCTTCGGTGGTGTCGGCGCTGGCCCGGGCCAGCGCCTGCCGGCGATCGAGATCGGCCTGCCGGTCCGCGGAATCGGCGGCCGTCATCGCGGGACCGTCCGGATTCCAGACGAAGGCCGGATCGCTCAGCATGAGCCAGGCGCCCTTCGCCCGGTCCCGGTAGACCGCCAGGCTCTCCGGGGTGGACAGGTTGACACGGACGATGGGGCCGGTCAGCGTCTTTCCCCCGGTGCCCTCGGTCCACGCCCAGCTCCATGCCACCACGGCCCGCGGGAACGGGGCTATCAGGCGCACGGCGATCGGTCCCCGTTCCCAGGTCACCCCGAACGGATAGGACTCCAGCCGCGCCTCCGCGCCATAGCCGCGGAACCGCTCGGCCATCCAGTCATTGGCGCGGCGCATGGCCGGGGACCCGGACAACCGCGGTCCGATCATGTCGCTGAGATACTGGAGGTTGCCCATGAGCTGCGAATGCTCGAGCGCTTCGGCGATCAGGGTGCCCGCGCCGGTGGTATCCACCGGGTACTGGGCGGCGGCCAGCGGGGGGAAAAGCAGCAGCGGGAGGACCACCGGGAAGGCACGACGCATGACTCAGCTCTCCTCTTTGACCGCACGGAACGAACGCCAGCGCCTGGGCAATGACAGATAGTACCCCGTAATCACGAGGGCGATAGAGACGACGCTGGCGAGCACGAACAGGACCCGGATGCTCCGCCGGCCGAAGTGCAACGTCTGCAGTGCCGCAAAGGTGTGCAGATCGTGAAGGACCGCCTTGCCGCGCTGGACCCGGGTATTGCTGGTGGTCGAGCCATCGCTCGCGAGGTGCACCCAGCTTTCGGCCGGGTCGTCCAGCATCACGCGCCACACGGGGAGGCTGCCCCGGGGGTAGCCACGATCGTTCGCCCGGAGCAGCACCACCCCCCGCACCGCCACGCCCGGGGCGAGGGCCGCTGCCACCTCGCGGGCCAGCGGCTCGCCGACGGCCACCCGGTCTCCCGTCGCCGCGTCGATCAGCGCCGTGCGGCCCCGCGGGCCGTTGATCCGGTACACCACCCGGCCGGCCACGGCATCCAGCGTGAGACCGCGCACCTCGGCAATCCCGCTGTCGCCCACCGCCGCCGCCGCCTGGGCCGCCGCGGGAGAGACAGTGGCCCGCGAATAGTCCGGCACCTCCGGTGCGCGCCCGCCGCCGCCCCCGCCCAGCAGCACCCCGGTCACGATCCACATGAGCAGGATCAGCCCGATCCCGACGCCGATCCACTTGTGCACCTTGTAGAACAGTCGTGTCACGCGCACGCTCCCGTTAGAGCCCGACCAGCCGCAACCCCAGTTCCTTGAGACGAAACGGTTCGGGCAGGGCGTTGACCCAGCGGAGCGGCACGGCCTCCTCCCCGTCCCGCGCCCCCATCAGCCCGCCAGCCACCGCCGCGTTGGTGTCGGTATCACCCCCCGCCCCGGCCAGCCAGATCAGGCCGCGCTCCAGCACCGGCTCGTGGTGGGCAAACCAGAGGGCGATCTCCACCCCATGGACCACGTACCCCGCCTCCGGACCGACAATGGGGAGGTCGTCCTTCCGCTCCAGCGGCACCCGGCGCACCGCCTCGAGCAGTTCCTCAGGCACCGCATTCTCCCGGAGCGCCTCCAGCACATCACCGACGAAGTCGCGCCGGCCGGAAAGAAAGCAGGCCGCCGCGACATTGACGGCCACCGCCCCCCAGCCGCAGCGCTCGTCGGGGTGGGTCAGCATCGCGGTGTGATAGGTGCTCTGGATCAGCTCGGCCGGGCTCCCGAAGTACCGCAGAGCCACCGGCAGGCAGCGCGAGATGGTCCCATTGCCGGCCTGCCCGCCGGTGGAATGCGGCGGCTCGTCATGGCGCCGGAGATGCCCCAGCGCCTGCCGGGTCCAGTTGCCGATGCCCCGACCGTCCCGCTCGGCCCACTCCGCCCAGCGGTGCGCCAGTCGCTGGATGTCGGGGTGGGTCTCGATCAGCTCCTCGGCCAGGAGGACGGTGAGGGCCACATCATCGTCATACGGCGACCCGGGCCGGTCCTGCCGGACCACGTCCCGCATCCCGTCCGGAAACTCGGCCTCGATCCGCTCCGGCGTATGCAGAAACTCGGTCGGGACGCCCAGCGCGTTTCCCGTGGCGTGGCCGAGCAGCGCGCCACGCGCCCGGCTGGCAAGAGAAGGAGAAGACACAGGCGGAATCTACGGCCATCGGAGGGAGGCCGGGAAGCCATCGTCCCGGCTTTCCGCTCTCCGCCAGGCGGGCTATCTTGCCGGTTCACATCACCTGCACCAGAGCCGGGAGCGCATGTGCCCAAGGACACCCTGACCGTCACCGACAACCGCACGGGCAAGAGCTACGAACTGCCCGTCAATGAAGGCACCATCCGGGCTGCCGATCTCAAGCAGATCAAGGTCAACGAGGATGATTTCGGGCTGATGTCCTATGACCCGGCCTACCTCAATACCGCGTCCTGCCGGAGCGCCATCACCTTCATCGACGGAGACCGGGGCATCCTGCGCTACCGCGGATTCCCGATCGACCAGGTGGCGGAGAAGGCCAGTTTCCTGGAGACGGCCTACCTGCTCTTCGAGGGTGAGCTGCCCAACCGGGCCCAGCTCGACAAGTGGGAAGATCATGTTCGCTACCATACCTATGTCCACACCAACATCATCAAGTTCATCGAGGGGTTCCGGTTCAACGCCCACCCCATGGGCATGCTGCTCGGAGCCGTCGGGGCGCTCTCGACCTTCTACCCGGACGCCAAGAACATCGACGATCCCGCCACCCGCTACCTGCAGCGGGTGCGCCTGGTCGCCAAGCTCCCGACGCTGGCGGCGTTTGCCTTCCGGCACTCGCGCGGCCTGCCGTACGTGTTCCCGCGGAACGACCTGAGCTATATCGGCAATTTCGTCAACATGACCTTCGAGATCGGCGGCAAGCACGAGCCCAATCCGGTGCTGCAGCGCGCCCTCGAGATCCTACTCATCCTCCATGCCGACCACGAGCAGAACTGCTCCACCAGCGCGGTGCGGAGCGTTGGTTCCTCGCAGGTGGACCCGTTCTCGGCGGTCTCGGCGGGCATCGCGGCGCTGTACGGGCCCCTGCACGGCGGCGCCAATGAGGCGGTGCTGGTCATGCTGGACGAGATCAAGGAGAAGAAACACATCCCCGCCTTCATCGAGCGGGTCAAGCAAGGGGAGGGCCGGCTCATGGGCTTCGGGCACCGGGTCTACAAGTCCTACGACCCGCGCGCCAAGCTCATCAAGCAGGTGGCCAATGACGTGTTCGAGCAGACCGGGCTCAACCCCATGCTGGAGATCGCCCTGGAGCTGGAACGGATCGCCCTGGAAGACGAGTACTTCATCAAGCGGAAGCTCTACCCCAACGTCGACTTCTACTCCGGCCTGATCTACCAGGCCATGGGATATCCCACCGACTACTTCACCGTGCTCTTCGCCCTGGGCCGGCTGCCGGGATGGGTGGCCCAATGGGAAGAGATGCTCGGCGACAAGGACCAGAAGATCGCCCGGCCCCGGCAGATCTACATCGGCCACGACGAGCGGGACTTCGTGCCGATGGCCATGCGGGGGTGATGCCGCCGACGCATGAGTGACCCCTGTCCCGCCGACGAACCCGGGCTCGAAGCCCGGCTGTCGCGTCCCCCCGCGGAAGTCATCGAGGTCCTCCGGCACCTGCCGGGGGACCTTCTCGTTCTCGGGGCCGGCGGCAAGATGGGCCCATCCCTCGCCCGGATGGCCCAGCGGGCACTGGACGAAGTCAGCGCCGGGCATCGGGTGACGGCCGTCTCCCGCTTCTCCGGCCCGGGGGTCCGCGCCGCCCTGGAGGCGCACGGAGTCCGCACCATCGCCGCGGACCTGCTCGATCCCGCCGCGCTCGCCGCGCTGCCCGACGCCCCCAACGTCGTGTACATGGCCGGACAGAAGTTCGGCAGCGATGCCGACGTGGCCGGCACCTGGGCCCTCAACGCCGAACTCCCCGCCCTGGCGGTCAGCCGGTTTCCCGCTTCCCGCACCGTGGTGTTCTCCACCGGCAACGTCTACCCATTCTCCGCCGCGACCGGCCGGGGCCCCAGTGAGGAGGACCCGGTGGGGCCGGTCGGGGCGTACGCCGAAAGCTGCCTCGAGCGGGAGCGGATCTTCCAGCATGCCAGCCGCACCCGGGGCACCCCGGTGGCCATCCTCCGGCTCAACTACGCGGTGGACCTCCGCTACGGCGTGCTGGTTGACATCGCGCGAAGGGTCAGGACCGGGACGCCCGTCCCGCTGGCGATGGGATTCGCCAACGTGATCTGGCAGGGTGATGCCAACGCGCGGGCCCTCCGGTCGCTGGCCTTCACCACCTCTCCCGCCACGATTCTCAACCTCACGGGTCCCGAGCGCCTGAGCGTGCGCGAAGCCGCCGAGTGGTTCGGCCGGCGACTGGGGCGCGCGCCGGTCTTCGAGGGGACCGAGGCGCCCGATGCGCTGCTCAGCGATGCCTCGCGGGCGGCGCGCCTGTTCGGGCCCCCGGAGATCGGACTCGAGAGGCTCATGGGCTGGGTGGCGAGCTGGCAGGAACAGGGGGGGCGGCTGCTGGAGAAGCCGACCCGGTTCGAAACCCGGGATGGCCGGTTTTGAGGGAGCACCTGCTCGCGGGACAGGTCATCCCCGCCCACCCGCTGGCCCTCGACGCCCACCGCCGCCTGGATGAGCGCCGCCAGCGGGCGCTGACCCGCTACTACATGGCTGCCGGCGCCGGGGGCATCGCGGTGGGCGTGCACACCACCCAGTTTGCCATCCGGACGCACGGCCTGCTGCACCCGGTCCTTGAGCTTGCAGCCGAAACGGTCCGCGAGGAACTCAAGGCCGCACCGCGGCCGTTTGTGCGCATTGCCGGCGCAGTGGGACGTACGCCGCAGGCGCTCAGCGAAGCCCGACTGGCCGCCTCCCTTGGCTACGACGCCGTGCTGCTCTCGCTAGGCGCCTGGCCGGAGGACCGTGAAGCCGACATCCTGGCCCACTGCCGTGCCGTGGCGGAGGTCCTGCCGCTGTTCGGCTTCTACCTCCAGCCGGCAGCCGGCGGACGGGTGCTCGGCTACCGATTCTGGCGCCAGTTCGCCGAGCTGCCCAGCGTCGTGGCGATCAAGATCGCGCCCTTCAACCGGTATCAGACCCTGGACGTCGTCCGCGCCGTCGCCGATGCCGGCCGGCAGGATGTCGCCCTCTATACCGGTAACGACGACCACATCGTTCAGGACCTTCTGGCGCGGTACCTCTTCGGCGGGCAGGAGTGGCGCATCGTCGGTGGCCTGCTGGGACAGTGGGCCGTATGGACCCGCCGCGCCGTGGAACTCCTCGGAGCCATCCGGCGACTGGCCGCGGACCAGCCGATTGATCCCGCCTGGCACCGGCTGGCCATCGCAACGACCGATGCCAACGCCGCCCTGTTCGACCCCGAACATCAGTTCGCCGGCTGCATCGCCGGGGTGCACGAGGTCCTGCACCGCCAGGGCTTGCTGGCCGGCACCTGGTGCCTGGACCCGGCAGAGGGCCTGTCGCCGGGACAGCGCCAGGAGATCGATCGGGTGCTCGCCACCTACCCCGACCTCACCGACGACCAGTTCGTTGCCGAGCGGCTCTCCCACTGGTTGCGGTAGCGCACGGCAGTCCGCAGCCTCCCGCACCCCCTCCTGCTCCTGCTCCTGCTTCTGCTCCTGCTTCTGCTTCTGCTTCTGCTTCTGCCCCGGCCCCCTGCCCCCGGAGCACCCCTTGACAGGGTAATATCAATGTGATATCATAGCGATACTACACACTCACCGAGGGTATCGCCGTGATTCGGGAACTGGAACACAAGGCCATTTCGGGCCTGTTGATGGTACTGGTCCTGCTGGTGCTGACCCTGCTCGTCGTGCTCGGGTTTGTCGGCGCTGCACGGGCCGACGCGGTCGGCCGGATTGTGCTCAACGGGATCGGGTTCGCTGTCCTCATGCTGGCCTGGGCCGGACTGTTCACGGTCCAACCCAACGAGGCCAAGGCACTGCAGCTGTTCGGGCGCTACGTCGGCACCGTGCGGAGTCAGGGGCTGTGGTGGGCCAATCCGTTCTACACCAAGCGGCAGATCTCCCTGCGGGTGCGGAACTTCGAGACCCCGAAGCTCAAGGTGAACGATCACGGCTCCAACCCGATCGAAATCGCCGCGGTGGTGGTCTGGCAGGTGGTGGACAGTGCGGAGGCGCTGTTCGAGGTCGACAACTTCCAGGACTATGTGAAGGTCCAGAGCGAGTCGGCGCTCCGCGGCGTGGCCAACCAGTATCCGTACGACGCCCACGAGGCGGGACAGATGAGCCTGTCCAGCCACACCCATGAGGTGGCCGAAAAGCTCCGGGACGGGATCACCGATCGGCTGACCAAGGCAGGCGTCAAGGTGCAGGAGGCCCGCATCAGCCACCTAGCTTATTCGCCGGAGATCGCCGGGGTGATGCTGCGGCGCCAGCAGGCGACGGCGGTGATCGCGGCCCGTCAGAAGATCGTGGAAGGTGCCGTGGGGATGGTGGAGATGGCGCTCGAGCTGCTGTCCACCAAACAGATCGTCAGCCTGGACGAGGAGCGCAAGGCCGCGATGGTCAGCAACCTGCTCGTGGTGCTGTGCTCCGAACAGTCCACCCAGCCGGTGGTCAACGCCGGCAATCTGTACACCTGAGCCGGCCCGGTGGCCGAGCGTCGCCCCTTCCTGCTTCGCCTCGACCCGGCGCTGCACGACCTGCTGCAGCGCTGGGCGGCGGACGACCTCCGCTCGTTGAATGGCCAGATCGAATACCTGCTCCGCCGGGCGGCGGCCGAGGCGGGCCGGTTGAAGGAGAAGTAGGACCGGTACCACCGAGGGGAGGGGGCGCTCCGGCGTCCCCTCCCCTCGTGCGTCCGCTACCACTACCACACGCGACGGCCTCCCCCCTTCCCAGCGCTCCGGCGTCCCCCGCCCTGCCCTGAGGTGGTCACCTCCGCCGGCGGAGCCGCTGGCGGAAGCCAGACACTTGACTAGTCAACTAATGCCTTGTACACTATTGCCCATGCCAACCTCGACCGGACGCCTGCAGCGGGAGATCAAGCAGACCCGCCCGTTCCACTCCCTGGCCCAGGAAGCCACCCTCGGCCTGCTGCGCACCGTCGATCTGGTGCGGCGGCGGATGGCAGCGCTCATCGAACCGTCGGGCGTCACCATTCAGCAGTACACCGTGCTCCGCATCCTCCGTGGGGCCGGCCCCGAGGGGCTGCCCACGCTGGAGATCGCCACCCGGATGATCGAACAGGCCCCCGGGATCACCCGGCTGCTCGACCGCCTGGAGGCCAAGAAACTCTGCCACCGGGAGCGCTGCCCCACCGACCGGCGCCAGGTCACCTGCCGGATCATACCGGGTGGACTCGCCCTGCTGGCCCGGCTGGACACGGTGGTCCAGCAGGCCGACGCGCAGATGGTCGCGCCGCTGACTCCGGCCGAGCAGCGACAGCTGGTCCGGCTGCTGGACAAGATCAGGACCAGACTGGACGGCTAGGGACGTGGCGAGGCCAGGAACTTTCTGGTCGTATGCATCATTACTTGACTAGTCTATTATTGCTGTATTCACTATTTACCTGACACTGGAGACCCTGATGACCGCCACCGCCACCCCATCCGTCGTCACCCGCGAGGCCGAACTCAACCGACTCGTGCTCGACGGCCGGATCCTCGATGCCTTCGAACAGTTTTACGCCGATGACATCGTCATGCAGGAAAACGCCGCGACCCCGATGGTGGGCAAGCCCGCCAACCGGGAGCGGGAACGGAACTTCGTGGACAGCATCGAGCAGTTCCACGGCGCCCGGGTCCTGGGCAGCGCAACCGCCGGTGATACCAGCTACTCCGAGTGGCTCATGGACGTGACCTTCAAGGGCGGCGTTCGGGTCAAGCTCGAGCAGGTGGCAGTGCGCCGGTGGCGCGACGGCCAGGTCACGCACGAGCGCTTCTACTACAACGCCAGCAACTGAACAGGAGCGACAGCATGCGCAGGACTCTCTTGCAGACCACCGACGACCGGCTGCTGTTCTTCCTCCGGCTGGTGCTCGGCGTGGTCATCTTTGCCCACGGGACCCAGAAGGTCTTTGGCTGGTTCGGCGGCTACGGCTTCGAAGGCACCATGGGATTCTTCACCGGCCAGCTCGGCATTCCCGCGTTGTTCGCCTTCCTAGCGATCGGCGTCATCGCCATCGTCCTGATGGTCCGAGGCGGCGGGTGGCTCTCCGCCGATCGGTGGCTGGCCCGGGCGGCCTGAGCGCGGCAACGGGGGCGCTCCGGCCCTCGAGAAAAGAACGTGCCCGGATGCGGCCCCTGCCGCACCCGGGCACGTCGCCTTTCGGTGAAATCCCCAGCCTAGGTGGAAGGCGCGGGTACGTCCTCTCCCTCGAGGTAGGTGTACCCCTCCAGCCCGGCCAGGTAGTCGGCAATGAACCGATTGGCATCGTGGCGGGGGAGGTCCTTGGCGTTGGTCACCTTCCGCCGGAAGGTGGTGAGCAGGTCCGGGGCGTGGAACTGCACGTAGTTCAGCACCTCGGTGACGGTGTCGCCACGGACCAGGTCGGTGATCTCGTACCCCTCCTCCGTGAGCCGGACATGCACCGCGTTGGTGTCGCCAAAGAGATTGTGCAGATCGCCCAGGATTTCCTGGTACGCGCCGGTCAGGAAGATGCCGAGGATGTACGGTTCATCGTCGCGGAGCGGGTGCAGCTCCAGCGAAGGCTTGCCCTTGCGGCCGCCCACGAACCGGTCGATCACCCCGTCGGAGTCGCAGGTGATGTCCTGCAGGGTCCCGCGCCGGGACGGCGGCTCGGTGAGCCGGTGGATGGGCATGATCGGAAACAGCTGATCGATGGCCCAGTTGTCCGGCAGGGACTGGAACACCGAAAAGTTGCAGAAGTACCGGTCCACCAGTGTGCTCTCGACGTCGGCCCAGATTTCGGGGTGTTCCGCCTTCTCCGGCTCCACCAGACGGGCCAGCTCGTTCATCGTGGCCAGGAAGAGCTGCTCGGCGTGGGCGCGCTCCCGCAGCGACAGCACTCCGCTCGCGAACAGCTCCTGCGCCCGCGCCTTGCCGAAGGTGGCGTCGTGGTGCACCTCCTCCAGGCGCTCGGAGCTGATCGATTCGCAGCTCTCCTTCATCTCCTGCAGCAGGCTGTGCGGCTCGGGTCCCAGGTCGGGAGTGCCTGGCTCCATCTGGGACTCGACGTCGGTGACGTTGACGAGCAGCAGCGAGTGGTGCGCGGTGATCGCCCGGCCCGACTCACTGATCAGGTGCGGCATGGGCACTTCTTCGGTGCGGCACACGGTCCCGATGGTGTACACCACGTCGTTGGCGTATTCCCGCATGGAGTAGTTCATGCTGGCCGACCGGGTGGACCGGGACCCGTCGTAGTCCACGCCCAGGCCGCCACCGACGTCCACGTGGGTCAGCTCGAATCCCATCTTGCGAAGCTCGACGTAATAGCGGCCGATCTCCTCCAGCCCCGACTTGATGTACTGGATGTTGGTGATCTGGCTGCCCAGATGAAAATGCACCAGCCGCAGCACATCCTTGCGACCCAGCGCCTCGAGCTTGTCCAGCACCTTCATGAGCTCCATGGCCGAGAGCCCGAACTTGGACTTTTCCCCGCCGCTCTTGGCCCAGCGGCCCGAGCCCTCGGTGGCCAGCTTGATCCGCACCCCCATCGTGGGCGACACGCCGAGTTCGTCGGCCACCTTGAGGTAGGTGTCCACCTCGGTGACCTGCTCGATGACCACAAAGACGTTGTGGCCGAGCTTCTGGCCGGTCAGTGCCAACCGAAGGTACTCCTCGTCCTTGTAGCCATTGCACACGATGGTGGTGGCCACGCTTTCGGAGAGTCCGAGAATCGCCTGCAGCTCCGGCTTGCTGCCGCACTCCAGGCCCACCCCGAACGGGGTGCCGAACTCCACGATCTCCTGCACCACGTGGCGCTGCTGGTTCACCTTGATGGGGTAGACCGTGGTGTACCCGCCCTCGTAGCCGAACTCGGTGATCGCGTGCTGGAACTGGGTGGCCAGGGTCTGGATCCGCACCCGCAGGATGTCCGAGAAGCGCAGCAGCAGCGGCAGGCCGACGCCCTGGGCGTTCAGGTCGGTGGCCAGCTGGAACAGGTCCAGCCCGCGCTTGGGATTGGCGTCGGGGTGGACGGTCACGCGCCCTTCCGGATTCACCCGAAAGAAGCCGACCCCCCAGCCCTGGATGTTGTACAGCTTCTCGGCGTCCTTGATGGACCACTGGGTAGTGCTGATGGCGGCCTCCGGGTCGCAGTGCGGGGGGAGAATTCTAGGGCCGCGAGCCGGGAGATGGTAGGATGGGCGCCCGAGCGGCGCCGGGCCCGGCCACGGCGGGCCGTGGACCTCAAGTTTTCGGGGCCCGGGCCGATAGTGGTGGGCAAGCAGCGACATAGCCCTCACGGGCCCCAGGTGGCCGCCTGGGTGATGAACCGGCCCCTAAGACCCGAGCGCCAACGCGCCCGGGTTTTCCGTTACTTTACACCCATGTCCTGGTCCTTTCGGCTGGTCCGCATACTCGGCACCGACGTGAAGGTGCATTTCACCTTCGTCCTCCTCCTCGGCTTCCTCTGGTTCAGCTACCAGCGCACCGAGGGGCCCGAGGCGGCCGTCGCCATGGTGGCGCTGTTCCTCGCGATCTTCCTCTGCGTGCTGCTGCATGAGTTCGGGCACATCCTGATGGCCCGCCGGTTCGGCATCCGGACACCGGACGTGATCCTGCTTCCCATCGGCGGTGTGGCCCGGCTGGAGCGGATTCCGGAGGAGCCCCGGCAGGAGCTGCTGATCGCGCTGGCCGGCCCGGCGGTCACGGCGGCCATCGCCGCGGGACTCTATGGCTGGCTGGAACTGTCGGGTCAGCCGGTGGTGTTCAATCCGACGGTGGTGGGGCCCGGGGGGCTGGCGGCGGAGCTGTTCCAGATCAACGTGCTGCTGCTGGGCTTCAATCTCATCCCGGCCTTTCCGCTGGACGGCGGGCGGGTGCTCCGGGCCCTCCTCTCCACCCGCATGACCCACGTCAAGGCGACGCGTATCGCGGCGATGACCGGCCAGGGCCTGGCCATGATCTTCGGCGTGGCCGGGCTGGTGCACAACCCGATCTGGGTGCTGATCGCGCTGTTCGTGTTCTTCGGGGCCGGCCAGGAAGCGGCGATGGTGGAGACCCGGGCTGCGGGACGCGGGATCATCGTGGACCAGATGATGATCACCCGGTACCGCACCCTGCCGATCTATGCCACGCTGCGCCAGGCGGTGGACCTCCTCCTGGAAGGCGAGCAGCGGGAGTTTCCGGTGGTGGACAACATGGGGGCCGTGGAAGGCCTGCTGAGCCGGGACCACCTGATCAAGGGACTCACCGATCGGGGGCCGGATTCGGCGGTCAGCGAGGTCATGGCCCGCAATGTCCCGCGGCTGCCGCTGGGACTGCCCTTCGAGACCGCCATGGCTCGCCTTCGGGAGAGCGGTCTCCCCGCTCTGCCGGTGGTGGATACGGCCGGCCACCTGGTGGGCGTGCTGACCATGGATAACATCACCGATCTGATTCTGGTGCGGCGGGCGGTCGCCCCGAGCTGAGCCTTCGGCGGTCAGTCGCGCCGGATCAGGGGCCTGGTGGACGTGGTGGAGCGGCTTCGGTCGGGCGAGGGCTGGGGCACCGGCCGGGCGCCGAAGCGCCAGTGGCATACGCTGAGCACCGGCCCCCAGAACAGGAGATCGGCGACGATCTTTCCCGCCAGGATGCCCGGCACGGTCCCGAGCCAGTGCATCCCCGCGGCGTAGCAGATCGGCCGAAGCACCAGGGAGTCCACGGCCTCCGCCGCGCCGAACTCCAGTACCAGGTCCCGCACCACCGCCCGGGCCACCGCCGGCGGCAGATCGCTGCCCCGCTCCGCCGCCTCGCTGCGCTCGCGACGCAGATCCCGCCACGCCAGCGTCCCGTAGAACCAGCAGGCCTCCGTGAGGGTCGCCGCAAAGGCGGCCAGCGGTAGCCCCGCTCCGGCGGCGCGCGAGCCCAGGGCCACACCGACCGCCACGGCCGCGCCGAGCGCCTCGGTCGGGCCGTAGCGACGGCGCCATGCTGCCACCCGCACGCGCCACCCGGTGCCGAGCGCCGCGACGACGGGTTCGGCGCCGAGGTCCCAGGGACGGGCGGTCACCGCGAGGCTGTAGTCCCCGACCCCGACCAGGTCGCCATCCCGGAGCAGCGCGGGGGCGGCCAGCCGCGATCCATTGACCTCCGTGCCAAAGCGGCTGCGGTCCACCAGCAGCGGCCCCTCCGGGGTGGCGACGATCCGGGCATGCCGCCGGGAGACCTCCCGGCCATCGAGCACGACCTGGCACTCCTCCAGCCGGCCGATGGCCACCGCCCCGTTCGACAGCGGGGTGGCCAGGCCGTTATGCACCAGGAAGAGCGGAGCGGTCATGTGGGCTGGCGCCGAGGGTCAGGTGGTGCCGAGGTCTTCCTTGAGGCGGGGCCCGGGGTTCCGGGGTTTCTCGAAATACCACCACTGCTGTTCCTCGTCCCAGCCCTCCTCTGCCGCGACGATGCCCCCCCAGAGGCAGCGGCCGGCGGAGACCAGGTTGAGGCGGATGCGCAGGTCGGCGTCGTGGACCCGGGGGATGAAGGCGTCGCGCACCTCATCGGGGGCCAGCTCCAGCGCGTTGGCCAGCAGTTGCCGAGCATCCATGTCGTTGAGGTAGTCGTCCAGCGTGAGCGGGTAGCCGTCGAGCACCTGCGCCACCACCCGCTCCCAGTTCTCCACCAGCCCGCGGAGCCCCTGGGTCACGACCGAATAGGGCGCGCCGCTGCGGCGCAGGTACTCGCGGACGGGATCGTTGGGACCGGAGGTTCGCTGGTTCATCGTGACTCGCTCTCCCGCTGGGCCTGCCGCTGAAAATAGGCTTCCCCGGCGTTGGGACGGAAGAAGGTGCGGATGGTACCGTCCGGATCGGCCGCCAGGAAGTCCCCGGTGGCGCGGTCGAACCGGGTGATCACGCCGTCGGCACGGATCGCCTCCAGCACCGCACCACCGGCGGGGCGGTCCCGAAGCGTCTGGGCCCGGCGAAGGTACTCGTCCACGCCGATCCCGCCAAACTCGGCCCCGTGCTTGGCATGGTGTTCGATCAGGTCCCGGTCGCTCCGAAACCCGACTGCCGGGCGAGCCACCTCCCCAGCCGCGAGCACGGGCTGGGTGGCGGCCGCGGTGTCGGGGCCGGCCACCAGCTCCGCCGGCCCGTGTGATCTCCCAAGGTAGATGGCCAGCAGCAGCGCGGCGAGCGCGCTGAACCGGAGCAGCGCCCTGCGGGTCATCGGGGCCAGCGGTTGTTGGACCGGTCCATGTCCGGCATCGCTTCCGCCGCATCCAGCACCGCCCGGCGCACCCGGGCCTGGCCCCGGAGCCGAAAGACGAAACGCGGTCCCAGATTCCACATCTCCGCCGGCAGCGTAATCTGCTGGACCGAACCATCCGCCAGCGTGAGCGTCAGGGACGCGGGCATGATCATGGTCCCCCGGTTCGAGAGGTGGACCTCGGTGAGGCTGTCGCCCTGTGCCACCACCGAATCCACCGCCTGGTCGAGGCGGGCGGTGGTCAGGACCCAGCCGCGCCAGAACCAGTCCAGGTCCATCCCCGACTGGTCCCGCATGATCCGGAAGAAGTCCGCCGGGCTGGGATGCCGGAAGGCCCAGGCCCGGAGATACTCGCGGAAGGCGGGATCGAACCGCTCCTCGCCCAGCACCTGATAGCGCAGCTGCTGCATCATCAGGGCCGGCTTCTGGTAGCCGGTCCAGAAGAGATCCCGCACCTCGACCGGCCGGGTGATGAGCGGCTGCTCCTGGCCCGGCACGGCGTGATCCGCATTGAGCCGCAGCGGCTGGGTCTCGATGCTGTCGCCGTAGGGCGTGCCGGCAAAGTAGCGCGCGGCATTCTTGAGGTCGATGAACGTGTTGAATCCCTCGTCCATCCACGGATAGAGCCGCTCGTTGACGCCGACCACCATCGGCATCCATTGGTGGCCGAGTTCGTGGGCCACCACCCACTGCAGGTCGATCCGGGTGGGGCCGGCGGGATCGAAGGTCAGCATCGGGTACTCCATCCCCTCGATGGGTCCCTCGACGCTGGAGATGTGCGGGTAGGGATAGTGGTACCACTGCTCGCTGTAGTACCGGAGCCCCTCCCGCACCATCCGGTTCGCCTCCGTCCACAGCTCGGCGCCGGGCCGGTAGTAGGTGTGGACCAGGATGCCGCGCCACCCGCTGGCGTCCCACCGGAAATTCGGGGCGGCGGCAAAGGCGAAATCGCGGACGCTGTCCGCCCGGAAGCGCCAGGTGCGGAGCCCCGCGGGAGCTCCGTCGGATCCTGCCAGCGCTTCCTCCCGGGTGATGATGGCCACGGCGGTATCGGACCCGCGCGCGAAGGCCAGCCGGGCGCGCTGCCGGGGCGTGAGCACCGTGAGCGGGTTCTGCAGCCGGCCGGTCGCCGCCACCGTGAAGCCGGCGGGCAGGGTGAGGGCCACATCGAAGCTGCCGTACTCGAGGTAGAATTCTCCGGCGCCGATGTAGGGCTCGTGATTCCAGCCCCGCACGTCGTCGTACACGGCCAGGCGGGGATACCACTGGGCGATTTCGTACAGGCTCCCATCTCGGCCCATGCGTCCGGCGCCGTAGGGCGGCACGGGGAAGCGCCATCGCACCTCGAAATCGAGCAGGCCGCCGGCCGGGATCGGGGCCGGCAGCTCCACCCGCATGGTGGTGCCGAACACCCGGTACTGGAGTGGCCGCCCCCCGGCGGTGATCCCCTCGAGGGTCACGCCGCCCGCGAAGCCCTTGCAGGAGAAGTCGAATGCCGTGCCCAGGAAGACCAGCGGCGGCTGGTCGAGCACGTTGGTGATGCTCCCCGGCGCGCAGATATTCTGCTCCAGGTGCATCCACAGGTAGGGAAGCGCGTCCGGGGAGCGATTCACATAGTGGACCGCCTCCCAGCCGCGCAGCTCCTGTGTTGCCGTATCGAGGGTCGCGCGGATACGATAGTCCACACGCTGCTGCCAGTACCCCGGGCCGGGGCGGCCGGCACCGGTGCGGACCCCGTTCGGTGCCGGAAGGTCGAGTGGCCGGAAGGGGCTGCTGTCCGCCACCATCTGGCCCGCGGCGGGCGCGGACGGAGCGACGGCAAGGAACAGCACGAGCAGCAGGCGGGAGTGGGTCACGGGATTCGGCGGTGGCGGAAGTGATCCAGGAGACCGGAGGGAGAAGATACCGGTCCCGCAGGCGCGGACAATCCCCACCGAGGCGAGGAGCCACGGCCATGCCCCGATTCGAGCACCAGAGTGAACTCCCCGTGCCCGCGGAGACGGCCTACGCCTGGCACGCCCGGCCGGGCGCCCTGCAGCGGCTGACCCCGCCCTGGGAGCCCATCCGGATCCTGGAGCAGTCGGGCGGCATCGAGGATGGGCGGGTGGTGCTGGACGTCCCCCTGGGCCCGTTCCGGCAGCGCTGGATGGCCCGGCATAGGAGCGTGGTCCCGGGCCGCGAGTTCGTGGACGAGCAGGTCGAGGGACCGTTCGCGCGGTGGGTGCACAGCCACCTATTTGAACCGGTCGGCGCCGACCGTTGCCGCTACACCGACCGCATCGACTACCAGCTGCCCGCGGGCGCGGTGGGTCTGCTCGCCGGCGGGGCGGTGCGCCACCGGCTGGAGCGCTCGTTCCGCTACCGGCACACGACGCTCGCCGCCGATCTGGTGGCCCACGCGCGGCTCGGGTCGCCGGCGCCGCTCACCGTCGCCATCACCGGTGCCACCGGCCTCATCGGCCGGTGCCTCGGGCCCATGCTCACCGCGCTGGGCCACCGGGTGCGCGGCATCGTCCGCAGCAACCCCGGCCCCGGAGATATCCTCTGGAATCCGGCGGCGGGCCAGCTGGACCCGAAGGCACTGGACGGCGTCGATGCGGTCGTCCACCTGGCGGGAGAACCGATCGCCGGCGGCCGATGGACCGAGGCGCGCCGGCGCCGCATCCTGGAGAGCCGGACCCGGGGCACCGGCCTCCTGGCGGAGACCCTGGCCGGGATGCGGTCGCCACCCGGCGTCCTGATTTCGGCGTCGGCGGTGGGCATCTACGGCGACCGCGGCGACGAGTCGCTCGCCGAGACCGCCAGCCTGCACACCGGTCCCCGCAGCGCGTTCGTGGAAAAGGTGGGTCACGCCTGGGAAGCGGCTGCGGCCCCCGCCGAGCGCGCCGGGGTGCGCGTGGCGCGGACCCGGATCGGGATCGTGCTGACCCCGGCGGGTGGCGCCCTGGGCGAAATGCTGCTGCCGTTCCGCGCCGGGGTCGGTGGCCGGCTGGGCAGTGGCGCCCAGTACATGAGCTGGATCGGCATCGATGACGTGATCGGCGCCATCTACCACGCCATCATCAACCCGCAGTGCGCCGGGCCGGTGAATCTCACCGCGCCCAACCCGGTGCGGAACGCCACCTTCACGACCGCGCTGGCGCGGACGTTGAACCGCCCCGCCATCCTGCCGGCGCCGGCCATCGCCCTCCGGCTCCTCTTCGGCGACATGGCGGATGAACTGCTGCTCGCGAGCGCCCGCGTCCTACCCGGGCGGCTAATCGAGACCGGTTACCAGTTCCGCCACCCCGAGCTGGAGGGAGCCCTCCGCCACGTCCTGGGGAGGTAACCCGGCCGGCGCCGCACCCACCCTTACTGGGTAAGGGGTGGGCTCTCTAGGTTTGGGACATGTCACCTCCGGCCGTCATCCTGCTTTCGGGCGGGCTCGACTCCGCTACCACCCTGGCGATCGCCCGGCAGGCGGGATTCCGCATGCACGCGCTGAGCTTCCGCTACGGCCAGCGGCACGCCATCGAGCTGGAGGCCGCGGCCGCGGTGGCCCGGCAGCTCGGCGTGGAGCGGCACGTGATCGCCGAGATTGACCTGCGCTTCATCGGCGGGTCGGCGCTCACCAGCGATATGCCGGTGCCCAAGGGACGGAGCCCAGAGACCATGGCGGAGGGGATCCCCGTCACCTACGTCCCGGCGAGGAATACCATCTTCCTGTCCTACGCCCTGGCCTGGGCCGAAGTCCTGGGGACCGCGGATATCTTCCTCGGCGTGAATGCCCTCGATTACAGCGGCTACCCCGACTGCCGGCCCGAGTACATCGCGGCCTTCGAGCGGATGGCCAACCTGGCCACCCGCGCCGGGGTCGAAGGCGGCCACCGGCTGCGGATCCACACCCCACTCATCCAGATGAGCAAGCGCGAAATCATTACCGCCGGCCTGTCCCTTGGCGTGGACTATTCCCTGACCCGGAGCTGCTACGATCCGGGAACCGACGGGCGGGCCTGTGGCGAGTGCGACAGCTGTGTGCTGCGCCTGAAGGGATTCCGGGAGAATGGGCTGGAGGACCCGGCTCCGTATCGCACGGCCGATCGACCGGCCGCCGGCACTCCGCGGCGCTGATCGATGCCCTACGCCGTCAAGGAGATCTTCTATACCCTGCAGGGTGAGGGCGCGCAGGCCGGCAGGCCGGCGGTCTTCTGTCGCTTTGCCGGCTGCAACCTGTGGAGTGGGCAGGAGGCCGATCGGGCGGAGGCCGTCTGCACCTTCTGCGACACGGAGTTCGTGGGCACCGATGGTCCGGGTGGCGGCAAGTTCGCCGACGCGGCGGCGTTGGCTCGGGCCGTCGGCCAGTGCTGGCCCGAGGGCGCATCACCGGTGGCCCGCCCGCTGGTGGTCTGCACCGGCGGGGAGCCGCTGCTGCAACTCGACGGCGCGGCCATTCAGGCGCTGCACGAGGCCGGATTCGAAGTAGCGGTGGAGACCAACGGCACTCAGGCCGCTCCTGCCGGACTGGACTGGATCTGCGTGAGCCCCAAGGCGGAGGCGCCGCTCCGGCTGACCGAGGGCGACGAACTGAAACTGGTGTACCCCCAGGCCGACGCGCCCCCCGAGCGTTTCACCGGGCTGGCGTTCCGCCATTTCTTCCTCCAGCCGATGGACGGACCCGACCGCGAGGCCAACACGGCCCGGGCGGTGGCGTACTGCCTGGCGCACCCGGAGTGGCGGCTGAGCCTGCAGACCCATAAGCTATTGGGCCTCCCATGACCCACGGCTATTCGGATCGCATCGCCCACGCCCTGGCCTTCGCGGCCAAGCACGGCGCCCCACGCAGCGGGCCCGGCGCTGGCGTCCCGTATCTCACCCACCCCGCCAACGTCGCCGTGATCCTGTCCCGCTACGGCTGCGACGAGACCACCATTGTGGCGGGAATCATCAGCGCGCTCCTGAGTGGGGCGGACCCCGCCCAGCGATCGTTCCTGGAGAGCAGAATGGCCGGCAAGTTCGGGGACCGCGCCCTGGAGGTGGCCCGTCAGGCCGTGGAGCCGCGCTATGACCACCGGGGCAAGCTGCGCGGCTGGGAGGCGAGCAAGCTGGAGTACCTGAGTGTGCTGCTGGAGGCCGACAGCCGGACTCTGGAGGTCTGCGCCGCGACGGAGATCCACCTGTGCGGGGTGCTGCTGACCGATGTCCGCCGGCTGGGCCCGGAGTATCTCTCGGGCTACGCCCCCGGGGGGGCCCCCGCCGTCCTGCACTGGCTGCGGGATGTGGTCGAGATGCTGGGACGCCACCCGATGGGCCCGCGCCCAGGCATGCTCGCCGAGCTGCGGGTGCTGCAGAACCGCCTCGAGGAACTCTCCGCGCCCTAGTGCGCGGCCGCCGGCTTGGCCGCGGCCACCGACTCGCCGTGCGGCGCCGGCGCGGCGGCCGGGGCCGAGTCCCGCACCGCCGCCGCCGAGTAGCCCTTGGCGAAGCTGGTGTTCACGTGGACCACGGCCTCGTTGAGATCGCGGAACGCGTAGGTCTCCGTGATCAGCGGCAGCCGATCCGCCGCCGCCTGATCGGTGAGCACCATCCCGGCCGGCACGTAGCGGCCCGGCGCCACCGTGACGCCGACGACCTTGGCGCCCGGCTCGACCACCGACCCGCGACCGATCCACGCCTTGAAGACCAGCGCCTGCATCCCCACGAAGACATCGTCGTCGATCCGCGCCGGACCATGGACCTGGGACTGGTGGGCCAGGGACACTCGCCTGCCCGGCTGGCCTTCATCCCCACGGATGGATGCGAAGGGCGCCACGAACACCTCGGCCCCGAGCGCCACGATGGCGTGCCCGGAGTGGCTCGATTCAACCGCGAGTGTCACCACGATGCCTAGCAGCGCGGCACCGAGGAAGCCACCGGCCCCGCCGAGGATCAGGGGTAGTTTGGACACTCGAAGACCTCCAGACGAGACGTGGCCGGCGCGGGTCGAATTCCGAGTATCGGCCTCGACCGGCCCGGCCTGAAGAAAGTCCCGGCCTGAGACGGCCGGCCGCGTCTCGCCAGAGGCACGGCGCATCGCTAGATTGGGCAACAACATGGAAGCCTCCTCCGCACTGGCGCACCTGGCCCCGCTTTCGAGCGCGTTTGCCGCCGCCTGCCGTCACGCCCGCAGTGACGGCGAGCTGTTCGACCGCTGTCGCGAAGCCCTGGTCCGAAAGTTCGGCAGCGACCGGATCTGGTTCAACGTCTCCTCCCCCAGCGCGCTGTTGACTCTGCTACCGCCTCCGGACTGGCTCCCGGGGGCGGTAGAGGTGATACGGCTGTCCAGTGGGCAGACCGATGTGGCCATCATGGCCGCGCCGGAGATCGCCGACATGCTGCGCGGCCACGCGACGCCCATTGCCCTGGGGCTGTCGGTGATGCTGGAGCTCCACGGCATCCTCCGCGAGCGCCAGGGGGAACTGGACGATGCGGTCTTTCAGCTCCGTGCGCTTCGGCAGGTGGCCCGGCTGCTCTCCTCGGTGCACTCCACGGAAGAGACCGAGAACCTGATCCTCGACTTCATGGCCGAGGTGTTCTTCTGCTGGTGGGGGTGCCTGTACCGGCCCGGCGACGGCGAGTATGTCCCCAAGGTGGTGCGCTCGCTGCGCGGCTCGATGTCGCTCAACAGCATTCCCATGGCGCCGCTCAACCAGGTGTTGCCCACCGACTCTCCGGTCAGCACCACCGAGGATGCCGGCATCGCGCGGCTGGTCCCGCCCACCAGCCAGGTGGTCGTCTCCCTGCATGCCGGCGCCGAGCGGCTGGCAATCCTGATCCTGGGCCCGCGCCTGCACGATCAGAGCTTCGGACAGGCGGAGTGTGAGTTGGCGGGAACGCTGGCCTTCGCGGCGGCCATCGCGCTCAAGAACGCCCAGTTGGTGGAGCAGCTGCAGAGCGCCGCCACCACCGACAGTCTCACTGGGCTGTTCAACCGGCGGGCCATGGCCGAACGGCTGGACGCCGAGCTCTCCCGCACCCACCGCCACCAGATCCGCACCACCGTGGTGGCCGTCGACGTGGACCGCTTCAAGGTGGTCAACGACACCCTGGGCCACGCCGCCGGCGACCGGCTGCTGTGCGAAATCTCCCGGATCCTCCGCCAGCAGAGCCGCTCGCTCGACAGCGTCGGCCGCATGGGGGGTGACGAGTTCCTGGTCATCCTCCCGATGACCAGCGCGGAAGAGGCCATGACCTTTGTCGAACGGGTTCAGCGGGGCGTGGCCCGGCTGCCCGAGAGCCGGCCGGAGTTCGGCCAGCCATCCCTCAGCATGGGCATCGCGGAGGCGCCCCGCCACGGCACCACTCCGGACACCATTCTCGGCGCTGCCGACGCGGCACTCTACCGGGCCAAGCGAGGGGGCCGGGACACCGTCCAGACCGCGGAACCGGCCTGATGGCGGACGCCGAATTCCTGCTGCTGGGGGACGCGCTCTGGCTGGAGTTCGTCAACACGGCGGGGAGCGCGCGGGACACGCTCCCCGATCCGGGCGCCTACCATCGGTGGACCAAGGCGGTGCGGGTGGAGTCGCCGGGGGACGCGGAGGGATTCGCGGAGGCGCTGGCCCTCCGCACCCGGCTCACCGGACTGGCCGCAGCCCTCACCGACAAGCGTTCGCCGCCGCCCTCCAGCGTGGAGGCGATTAACCGGCTGCTGGTGGCGCTGGAGGGCCGGGAGCAGCTGGTCCGGATCGGCGGCCGCTGGCGGCTCCGCTTTGGCACCGCGCGTGCGCCCACGGCGGTCCAGGCGGTGGCCCAGTCCGCCGCCCAGACGCTGGCCAATCCCCTGGCCGCGGTCCGCCGGTGCGCCAACCAGGAGTGCGGGCTGTTCTTTGCCGACGACAGCGCCAGCCAGAGCCGGCGCTGGTGCAGCCGGAACCGCTGCGGCCAGCGGGGACGGATCGAGCGCCGGCGCAGCAACCGGATCACGCCGGTCGTCGCCGAGGAGTGACCTCGGCATGACCACGCCGCCGCCGCTGACGATTTTCGAGCGCGTCGAGACCGCCCTGGGCCACCGCTACCGCCTGGAAACCATGGTGGCGGCCTCGCGGGAGCGGGTGCTCTTCACCGCCCAGGACAAGCTGCTCTCCCGCCGGGTTTCGCTCCGCGTCAACCTGCACCCCGACGACAGGACCCGGGCCTGGTTCCTCCGCGAGGCCGAAGCGTTGGCCCAGCTGGACCACCCCGCCATCCGCCACGTGTACGACGCCGGCGTCGTGGGCGACATCGCCTACCGGGTCGGCAACTGGGTCGAGGGGGAAAGTCTCCAGGAGGCCACCCAGCGCGGGCCCAGGCCGTTCCCGGTGGTGCACGTGCTTGCCCGGGACGTGCTGAGCGGGCTGGAGCATGCCCACGCCCACGGGATCATCGTCCGCCGGATTGCGCCGACTTCGCTGCTGGTGAATCTCGGCGGGCGGGGCACCGTGACCGACCTCCGCTTCAGCAGCTGGACTCTGCCCGTCATTCCGGCCGAGGACACGCCGGGCAATCAGGCGTTCATGGCGCCCGAGGTCCGGGACAGGGCACCGGGGGATCCCACCAGCGACATCTACACCGCCGGCGCCATCCTCTACTTTGCCGTCACCGGCCAGGAGCCACCGCTCGACGCCCGCGACCTCAAGCCGCCTTCCGAACTCCGCCCCAACTGCCCCAAGGCCGTCGAGCGCATCCTGCTGCGTGCCCTGCGCCCGATCCCCGACGACCGCTACCTGACGGCGTCGGAGATGCTCGAGGACTTCGCCAGCGATGCCGGCACCTTCGAGAATCCCGCGATGATCCTGCAGGTCAATCCCCGGGAACTGCCCAGCGAGAGCGACGACGGGCACTGGGAGAAGCGTCTGCGGCGGGCCCTGGGAGACGACTACGAACTCCTCTCCCAGCTCGGCCGGGGCGGCTATGGGCGGGTGTACCGGGTGCGGGACCTGCACCTGGAACGGGAGGTCGCCCTGAAGGTGCTGCACCCCAACCTGACGGCCGACCCCGCCGTGGTGGAACGGTTCCGGCGGGAGGCCCAGCTGGCGGCGCGCCTGACCCACCCCAACCTGGTCAACATCTACGACATCGGCGGCCGCTCCGGGCTGCTCTGGTACACCATGGAGCTGGTGCAGGGGCCGAACCTGGCCCAACTGGTGGAGAAGGAAGGCGCCCTCCCGCTGGACCGCGTGATCCGGCTGCTCCGGGAGGCGCTGAGCGCGCTGGCCCTGGCCCACAACAACGGCCTGGTGCACCGGGACCTCAAGCCCGAGAACATGCTCATCGCCCCGAGCGGGGACCTGCGGATTACCGACTTCGGCCTGGCCCTGGCCCTGCGGGGCCAGAACCGGTTCGGCGGGGCCACCAGCCAGAGCGGCACCCCCATGTTTGCCAGCCCCGAGCAGCTCCTGGGAGAGCGGGTGGACCAGCGCTCCGACCTCTACAGCCTGGCCGCCGTGGCCTATTTCGCCCTCCTGGAAGAGCCGCCCTTCACCGGCCAGACCGTGGAGCAGGTCCTTACTCGGCAGACCACCAACCAGCGCCCCCCCCTCCGGGAGCGGCGCCCCGACGTGGGGGAGGATCTGGCCAAGGTCCTGGAGCGGGCGCTGCACAGCGAGGTGGACCAGCGGTTCCCCTCGGCCACCGAATTCCTCCAGGCCCTCAACCGGGCGGTCGGGACCGGGCTGAGGCGGCGGAGCGGGGAGTGGGCCAAGGCCACCCTCCGGTGGTGGAAACCCTAGGGGGCCTACCCCTCTTGACGAACGGCCTCCGCTTCACATCTTTGTGGCGGCTGGTAATGGGCCAGTAGGGTTGGCCGGGCTTCTCAAGCAGGAACTCCCCACAGGATCTCTGCCAGACCCGAACACCTGCACAGGTCTCTTAGTAGCCGTGAGCCGGGAGATTCCCAGCTCATTGTCCCGGTCGGTCCGTCCCTCCGTGGTACGGCCCGACAATGTTCCCCTCCGCATGGAGTACTGCAGCATGCCTCGCGTCATTGGTACGGTGAAGTGGTTCAACGATGCCAAGGGTTTTGGCTTCATCACCCCGGAAAACGGCTCCAAGGACTGCTTCGTCCACCACACCGCCATCAAGGCTGACGGCTTCCGCAGCCTGGCCGAAGGTGAGCGGGTGGAGTTTGACATCGTCGATGGGGCCAAGGGTCCTGCGGCGGAGAACGTCACCAAGGTGAAGTAGGCCGTCGGTCGCCGGGGTCCGCCCCGGCCATCGGGTGACAAGACAAAGGGCCGGTCCTCAGGACCGGCCCTTCGTCGTTCCCTGCCTGGTCACCCGGGCGAGCTACTTGTGGCGGTAGATCACCCGGCCCCGGGTCAGGTCGTAGGGGGACAGGACCACCGTCACCCGGTCTCCCTCCAGCACCCGGATCTTGAACTTGCTCATCTTGCCGGCGGCGTAGGCGAGGATGGAGTGCCCATTCTCGAGGAGCACCCGGTAGTTGCGGTCGGGCAGCACCTCGGTGACCACACCCTCCATCTCAATGCCTTCTTCCTTCGCCATTCAGCCTCTCCGACAAGGTGACCAGGGGACCCTCAACAGGGGGAGGAATCTTGCCTTGGGGGACGAGGGGGGCAAGGGCCGGGGCCCGTCAGGCCTTGGCCTGCCAGCGCTCCAGGTCCTCTTCCACCAGCTCGACCAGCTCCCCGATGATCTTGGCGTCAAAGGTGAGTTCCACTCCTGCCGCGCGGTACAGTTCGGGCAGCGAGCGGGTATTGCCGAGCGCCAGCGCCGCCCGATAGCGGCGCACCGCCTCCGCCGGGTCCTGACGCGATGCCCGCCAGACCTGCAGCGCCCCGATCTGGGCGATGCCGTACTCGATGTAGTAGAAGGGATACAGGTACACGTGCAGCTGGCGGTACCAGCGGACCACCCGCTCCCGTTCCAGGCCGCCCCAGTCGATGCCCCGCTCAAACCGGTCCCGCACCCGGAGCCAGGTCCGGTCCCGCGCGGCCGCGTCGTGCCCCTGCCCCGAGGTATAGATCCAGCTCTGGAAGGCGTCCACCGAGGCCACGTGGCCCAGGGTGGTCAGCACGTCCTCCAGGTGATCGGCCCGGGCCCGGGCCATCTCGGGCGTAGAAAAGAACCCACCCTGGTCCTTGTGCAGGTAGGGCGCCGCCAGCAGCTCCATGGACATCGAGGCCAACTCGCACATCTCCAGCCCGGGATGGCGCTCCCAGATCAGCGAGCGGGGATGGGCCTCGAAGGCGTGAAAGGCGTGCCCCGCCTCGTGCAGCAGGGTGTTCACGTCCTCCAGCACCCCGACCGCATTCATGAAGATGAACGGCCGCCCGCGGGCATGCAGCGTCTCGCAGTAGCCGCCCGGCGCCTTGCCCTTGCGGACATCGAGGTCCAGCAGCCGCTCCCGGGACATGGTCCGGAAGCTCTCGCCGAAGGCGGGCGTCACCCGCTCGAAGATCCGCTCACCCGCCGCGATAAGTTCGGCGGCTTCCCGAAAGGGACGCAGCGGTTCCCTTCCCTCCGGATCGGGTGTGGTATCCCAGGGTCGAAGACTCTCGACGCCGAGGCGCTTGCGTCGCCGTTCCATGACCCGGGCCGCCGCCGGCGCCACCACCGTCTCCACCGCCTCGTGAAATCGGCGGCAATCCGCCGGGGTATAGTCAAACCGGCACTTGGCTCGGAAGGTGTAGGCCTCGTAGTCGGGAAATCCGGCGTTCTTGGCAATCCGATTACGTAGCAGGAACAGCTCATCGAAGATGGCCGACAGCTCCGGCTGCCGGGCGCTGTAGGCGCCGCAGCCCAGCCGGAAGGCCCGCTCCCGGGCCGCCCGGTCCGGACTCTGCAGGAACGGCTGCAGCTCGGGCAGGGTCTTCTCCTGGCCCTCCCACTGCACCGTCAGGCCGCCGGTGATCTTCTGGTAACGGGCGCCGATCTCCTCGATCTCCTGCATCAGCGGAACGTTCACTTCCCGGAACAGTTCGCTGGCGGTCCGGAACCGGGCGATCGTCACCTCCAGCCCGTCGCGCTGATACCCCAGCGCCAGCAGCCGGTCCGCCAGGCGGACCTCCAGCTCCTCGCTCCGCGGCTGGATCTCGGCGGAGAACCGCAGGTGCGCCGCTTCCTTGGCCGGATCGGTCGTATCGCAGGTATAGGCCACCATGGCCAGCGAGGCCGCCTCGCCGACCAGCTCCTCCAGGCGGGACCAGTCGGCCAGCCAGGACTCGACGGTGCTCAGATCCAGGGGGCGAGCGGCGAGTTCCTGATACAGCGGGCGGATGTCATCCCAGGTGCTGCCAGCCAGGTGGTCGACGGTGAGGTTCGCGAGGCGGGGGAGGGTCATGGGACAGGGACGCTACACGGGGCCGGGCCCATGCGCAAACGGCCGGTCAGACGCTCTCCTCCCTGCGATGGTAGGCGTAGGCCACCGCCAGCGAGACCAGCCCCAGGATCAGCGCCGACCCCACCCGGTACAGCGCATCGAGGGTGGACAGATCCACGAAGACCACCTTGACCAATGCCAGGCCCGCCACAAAGAAGCCCGCGAAGCGGAGCTGCCGGATCCCGCGCCGGAATCCGGCCCCGAAGCAGCCCGCCGCAAAGAGGATCCACCAGGCGCTCACCGCCAGTCCGCCGGCAAGCTGGGCGCTCTGGGCCGGCAGGGCGCTCAGGCCAAAGGCCCGGACCAGCTCCCCCGACACGCCCACAAAGAGGGTCACTCCGGCCGCGATCCACAGGAGTGCCTTGAGCCCCAGGCGGCCCTGCCCGGCATCTCCCCGGATCAGTCCCGCCGCCAGGACCACGGCCGTTTCCACCGCCAGCCAGATGGTGATCGCGTAGGCGCTGACAAAGGCGGGATCATCGCTCGGTCGCACCGGCAGATTGAGTGACACCAGATGGTACAGCGCCGCCGCAAAGCTGCCGGTGGCGTACCATCGCCCGTCGCTCCGGGCAGTGAGGTGATCCGCCAGGGCCCACAGGTGCGCCAGCGCCAGGAGAATCCACACCGCGCCCAGCCGGTCGGTCTGCACCACCGCGGCGGTGCCCAGCGCCAGCGCCGCCACCGTGGCAAAGGCGCGCCGCTCCTTGGTGTACCCGGCGATGAGGTAGGGAATCGCGATGATCGCAGCGGCCAGCCCCCGGTCTTCATTGAAGACGTCCCGGGCTACCGACCAGAGCGCCGCGGTCAACAGGATGGGGGAGACATAGAAGTAGAACGTCTCTCCCCACGAGGGCCGGCGCTCGTCCGTGGCAGGGTCGGCCGGCCCGGCGGGATTGAGCGGCCAGACGCTGGGGACCTGCAGCGCACGCCACCAGACCGGTGCCACCAGCACCGCCCCGCCGACCAGGTTGGGCCAGTGCACGCCGGCGTTGCTGTCGGCCATGCCCAGCAGACTCCACCCGCCGGTGAACGCCAGGAAGCGGGTCTCCGGCCAGCCTTCCCGAAGCCCCACGTAGAGCCCCGCCGCGCCACCCAGGATGCCGTACGCCCAGGTCATCGCCGGGGTGGCCTGCTCGGCGGCGGTACCGAGGGCAATGCCGAAGAAGGAGAGCGCCAGCAGGAACATCGTCAGGCGCCAGCGCTTGGCGCTGGCCACCCAGCCGAGTGCCGCGCCCATCGCCGCCAGGTAGAGCAGCAGGAAGTCGGCGCTCCCCGCCTCGTGGCCGATCACCAGCGGCGCGAACAGCCCGCCCAGCACCGCCGTGGCCCCGAGGGCCTGCACGTTGATGGACCACGCCACGGCCGCGAGCGAAATGGACACCAGCGCCAGCGCCACCACCCCCTGCGTCGGCGGCAGGAACTGATACAACCGGACCGCGGCCCAGACCGCCAGATAGATGATCGCCGCGCCGGTGCCGATCAGCGCCGCGCCGTAGGTCTTGAGGCCGCGCTGATAGAGCCGCCACCCGCCCATTCCGATCAGCGTGCCCGTGATGGCCCCGCCGACGCAGCGGGCCAGCGGGGAGATCCAGCCGCGGTCAAACGAGAGCTTGAGGAGATAGGCGGCGGCCAGCACCACGAAGATCACGCCGACGGCCAGCAGGCCCTTCTGGCCCAGCCACTGTTCGGTGAAAACCGGGGCCCGAGAGGGAGGCGCGGCCGGCGGGGGCGCTCGAGGGGGTGGAGCGTGGGCCGGAGGCGGCGCCACGACACGAGGCGGGGCGGCGGATGTCGGCACCGCGGCGGGCGCCGGGCGGGCCACCGGACCCCGGTCCGCCACCAGCTGCCGGAGCAGCTGCTCCAGCACCTGCACCCGGGCCTCCAGCCGTTCCAGCCGGTCGTCGCTCATGAGCCCCTGGGGTTCAGACGCGGATGCGATCCAGCGCCTGGTGGAATTCGGCCGCGGTCTGCCACCGCCCCGCGGGATCCTTGGCCAGCGCCTTGAGCACCAGCGCGGAAAACTCGGGCGGCAGCCCCGGCACGATGGTGCGGGGATCGGCTGGCGGTTCCTGCACCTGCTTCATGAGGATGGTGCCGAAGGAGTCACCGGTGATCATGCGCTGGCCGGTGGCGCACTCGAACAGCACCAGTCCGGCGGCGTAGAGATCGGTCCGGCCATCCACCGCCTGCCCCATCAGTTGCTCCGGCGCCATGAACTCGGGCGTCCCGATGATGGTGCCGTCGGCGGTGAGTCCCGGTCCCTTGGCCACCTGGCGCCCCTCCACCAGCCGGGCGATGCCGAAGTCCATCACCTTGAGGAAGCCCTGGGCGTCCACCACCAGGTTCTGCGGCTTGATGTCGCGATGCACCACGCCCTGCGCATGGGCCACCTCCAGCGCTCGGCAGAGCTGGCGGCCCACCGTGAGGGTCACACCGAGCGGCAGGGCGCCCTTGCGCTTGATGAGCTCATCGAGCGGGGTCCCCTCGACGTACTCCATGGTGATGAAATAGTGCCCGTCGGTGACGCCGAGATCGTGGGTGCGCACCACGTTGGGATGGGAAATTTGCCGAGCCAGCCGGATCTCCTGCTTGAAGCGCTCCAGCAGGGTCGGGTCTCCCACCAGCTCGGGCCGGAGCGTCTTGATGGCCACCAGTTCTTTGAGTTCCCGGTCGTAGGCCCGATACACCACGCCCATGCCCCCGGCGCCCAGTTGCTGCCGGATCTCGTAGCGTCCCGCCAGCAGCCCGCCGGTGCCAATCTGCGTCATGGACACGGTGCTCCCCGCCTTGAGCACCTGGGTGCGCACCTGCGTGGCAGAGGAGCCGAGGAACTCCACCAGCCGCTGCTTCTCCCGCAGCTCCGCCAGCATCCCCTGGAAGGCGCCGGCCAGCTCGCCGATCTCGTCGCGGGAGGTGATCTCGATGCTGCCGGAGTAGCGGCCTTCTGCCACCTCCCGGGTCATCCCGACCAGGCGGCGGAGCGGGCCGGTGATCTGCCGGGCCAGCAGCAGCGAAATGATCAGCGCCACGGCCAGCGCCCCGAAGAAGGCGTACAGCACCGATTGCTGCAGCGCGCTGAACGGCGCCAGCTCCACCTCCCGCTGGCGCAGCCCGGCGTATTCGCCCACGATCACTCCCGACGCGGTGGTGAGCGGCCCCGCCGCCGCGATCCAGGTCTGGCCGTTCATCTCCACCCGGAGCCGCGCCGGCACCGAGTCAATGTCCGGGCTGCTGGCGGGATACCGGGCCCGGAGCACCGAATCAATCGGCGCATCCGGCATCGTGGAGGCCGCCACCACCGGAGCGCCCAGGGTATCGAACACCACGAACACCACCTCGGAGGCGGTCTGCCGCTTGAGCCGCTCGGCAAAGCCGGCGTCAATGGCTACGGCCACGATCAGCGCCCCGGCCACCTGCGCGCCGGGCGCCGCCAGCGGCACCGCGACGGCCTGGAACAGCGAATCGCCGGCCGCCGTGGTCTCGATCCAGATCCCCTCGGACGCCTCGCCCGACAGGGCACTCTCCATGAGGGTGCCGCCCAGCGTATCGCCGAAGATCTCCGGTGAGCGGGTCGAGGCCTGCATCACCCCGTCCTGATCGGTGATCAGCGCCCAGGAGGCATCGCTCTGATTGCGGAATTCGCCTGCCTGGTCCAGGAGATCGCCCCGGTTCCGGGTGCGGAGCGCTTCTTCGATGCGGGAGATGTAGGCGGGGACCTGGGCCAGCACCTGGGCCGAGCGCTGCAGGGTATGGCTGCGGCCGGCCAGGGCATCCTCGATGGCGGACTGGGTCGCCTTGAGCCCGCGGCCGATGGCCGCGTCGGCCGCCTGCCCTGCCCGCATGCGGATCAGGGCCAGCGCGCCGCCCAGCGTCAGCACCACGACGAGGACCGTCGCCAGGAACAGTTTGAGGCCGAGCCCGCGGAACGGATGGGTGCTAATAGCGGCGGCTCCGGTCGGAGTAGGACTTCCCTTCCTTGTCCTTGTGCTGCACTACCCGGTAGCCCCGCGCATCCAGGGTCACCTGCACCGGTGCCGGCGCCGTGGCCCCGACCCGAACGGGCTGGGTCACCTCCGGGGCGCGCTCATGCCAGGCGTGCAGCAGGTAATCGCCCGGCGGAACGCCATCCAGCCGAAAGGTGCCATCGGCGCCGGGCTGGGCAAAGAGCCCGCTGCCCAGCACCAGCACCAGTCCGCGCATCTGGGCGTGCACGTTGCAGTAGACCCGGACCACGCCCTCCTGGTCGAACTGGATCGCCTTGGCCTCTCCCCGCCCGTACAGCCCCAGGTCGAAGACCCGTTCGGCGGAGAGCGAAAAGACGTTGTGATTGAACGGGTCGTGATTGGGAAAGGCGATCGAGGAACCGCGCTGCACGATGCGCACGTGGGGCACAAACTGTTTCCCTTCGGTGGCCATCTCGGGGGCGGCGGGCGTGGCCAGGGGGGCGGCGGCGCCGGTCAGCCAGACCACGGCTTGGCCCACGTCGGTGGCGGGTTTGTCGCCCCGCTCCAGCATGGTCACCTTGCCCGGCACAGTGACGCCCCGCTGCCCGGCCAGCGGGGCCGGTGAAAGCAGCAGGAGGGGCACCAGGAGCCCAAAGCCGCCGGTCAGGCGTATCTTATTCATTGCTCCTAGCTTACTTCCCGCCCCCTCGGGGCGTCAACCATGACCGGACTCCTGCCATGCCCCCGATGCCACGTCCTCTCCTGGTCTCCGCGCTCTGCCTGCTCCTGCCGGCCGCGCTCCCGGCGCAGGATTCCCCCGCCCCGGAGGTGACTTTCTCCGCGACGGTGCTCCTCAACGGCTTCTACACTTCCGACAAGAGCAACAACACCGACCTGCCCCAGATTGCGGTCCCGACCGACGCCAACGACAGCTTCCCGGTGGCCGGACTGGGCGGCACCCTGCGCCAGACCCGGGCCCAGGCCAGGGCCTTTGCCGCCGGCGTCCTCGGTGGCGACTTCACCGCCGAGATTGACGTGGACTTCTGGGGCGGCCAGCAGCCATCCAACGGCGGCCGCACCTTTCCCCTGCTCCGGATCCGCCGCGCCTGGGCGGAGATGAGCTGGAACCGGTTTCGGTTGCTCATGGGCCAGGAGGCGCCGCCCATCGCCGAACTCAATCCCTCCTCGCTGGCCAGCGTCGGGCTCTCGGCGCTGTCGAGTTCCGGGAATCTCTGGCTCTGGATTCCGCAGCTCCGCGCCACCGGAGAGATCATCTCGGGCAAGGCGGCGAGGCTGGAGCTGGAGGGCGCGGTATTGGCGCCCCAGGGCTACACCGCGCAGGGGCCGTTTGTGACCCAGCCGGACCGGGCGGAGCAGAGCAAGCGGCCGTATCTCCAGAGCCGGCTCCGGCTCCGGTGGGGAAGCCGAGCCAACCCAGGGGAGATCGGCGTCGGCGGGCACATCGGCTGGCTGTCTACGACCGGGGACTCACTGCTGGATTCCCGCGCCTTGGCGGTGGCGATGCGCCTACCGCTCGGCGGCAAGGTGGAACTCCGGGGAGAGGCCTTCACCGGGAAAGCGATCGCGGGACTGGGTGGCGGCGGCATCGGCCAGAACCTGGGCCTCAACGGCGGCACCGTCCGGACCAAGGGCGGCTGGGGCCAGCTCCTGCTGCGTCCCTCGCCCCAGGTCGAACTCGGCGCCAGCTTCGGGATTGATGATCCCAAGGACGCCGACCTGGACACGACCACTCAGCGGCTCAAGAACCGCACCATCGGCGGGCACATCCACTGGCGTCCCGCGCCGTTGGTGCTGGGGTTGGAGTATCGGCATGTGGAGACGACGTATGGGAGCGGGAAGGCGACGTTGGGGCATGTGAATCTGGCGGTCGGGGCGGAGTTCTAGCTCTGGCCAGCAACCGTGCCGCGGCCCCTGGAGTAAACCGGCTCACCGAATGACGCTTCTGGATTCGTGGATGCCGACGCATGACGTCTCGGCCCGCTATGCCATCGCAATCGCGGCGCCCCCGGCGCAGGTGTACGCCGCGCTGCTCTCCACGGACTTCACCCGGCCGTGGGTCGTCCGGGCCCTGGCTGGAGTTCGCCTCCTACCGGGCCTGATCCTCTCCCCCGGGTCGACCTGGCGGCGTCTCACCCGACCCGCACGGCACTCCCTCCAGGAGCTGGATCGCTCCGACTTCATCCTGCTCGAGCAGCGGCCCCCCCGGGAGATCGTCCTCGGCATCTCGGGCCGCTTCTGGACCCTGGCGCCTGCCGTCGAACGGATTCCGCCGGCGCGTTTCCGCGACCCGCTCCCGAACGGCCTGGCTCAGGCCGCGTGGAGTTTCGAGATCACCGAGACGGGCGCCGGAGTGCTGTTGGCGACCGAAACCCGCATCCGCTCCGCCGACCCCATCACCCTCCGCCGGTTCCGGCGGTACTGGCGTCTGGTGGCCCCCGGGAGCGGCCTCATCCGCCGCGCCATCCTGGGGCAGATTCGGCGTGAGGCCATGGCCGGGGTGAGGTAATACTCGGCTTTCTGGACCCTCTGCCGGCTTGCCTCTGCGTTCCGGCCGGCGTTTTCGTACTACCCGAGCCTCGGAGGTTTCCATGCAGCTCAATCCCAAGGCACTGGCCTGCGCCTCAGGTCTCTGTTGGGGCGGGGCAATCCTGCTCACCGGCATGGCCCACGAAATCTGGCCGACCTATGGCGGCAGCTTTCTCGACCTGGCCGCCTCCATCTATCCGGGCTTTCATGTCGGCGGATTCGGGCAGGTGATCGTCGGCACCCTCTATGGCGTTCTGGATGGGGCGGTGTGCGGGGCCCTGTTGGCCTGGATCTATAACGCCGTGAATCGGACCGCGGCCGCCTGATCCTTCAGGCCGCAGCCCTGCGGCCGGGAACCAGCGCGGGGACGAGTCGGCATCAGCCGTCGGAGGGCGAGCGAGCGCACCCGGACCGGGGCGCCTCGGAGCGCGCGTCGGTGAGCCCCAGCACCTGTGACGACCGTTGATCCACACGCGGAACCGCCAGCGCGCGGAGAGGTGTCCCGGTCCGGGGGGCGCGGGCTCTATGGCCCCGCCTAGACGTCGCACACCGCGACCGCCTCCCGCAGCGACGTCAGCGGATCTCGGGTCGGCACGAATTCATGGGCCACGTACCCGCCGAACCCGGCATCGGCGATCGCCGTAGCCACGGCGCGCCAGTTGAGTTCCTGGGTGCCGTCCAGCTCGTGCCGTCCCGGCACCCCGCCGGTATGGAAGTGGGCGATGTAGTCCAGGTTGGCGCGGATGGTCCGGATCACATCCCCTTCCATGATCTGCATGTGGTAGATGTCGTAGAGCAGCTGGACCGCCGGTGACCCGATCCCCTGCATGACCTCCACGCCGAGCGCGGTGTGGTCGCCCATGTAGTCGTGGTGGTCCACCTTGCTGTTCAGCAGCTCCACGCAGACCGTGACCCCGTGCTGCTCGGCCAGCGGCGCGATCCGCCGGAGACCAGTGATGCAGTGCCGGATCCCCTCCGCGTCGCTCCGGCCCCGCCGATTGCCGAACATGGCGATAACATTGGGCACGCCGGCCCGGGCCGCCAGCGGAATCGTCTCCTCCAGCTCCCGGAGCAGCATGGCATGCTTGGCGGGATCGTTGAATCCGGTGGCGATGAAGTCGTTGCGCTTGGTGGGATATCCCATCGAACAGACCAATCCCGCATCAGCCACGACCGGCCACTCCTCCGGCTGCAGCAAGTCGATCGCCGCCAGCCCCATCCCCTTGGCCGCCCGGGCAAACTCGTCCAGCGGAATCTCGGCGTACGGCCAACGGGAGACCGACTGCTTGAGCCGGCCGCCGTGATGACGGTTAGGCGGTTGGGCGGTTAGGCGGTTGGGGCTAGGGAATCCCACGGCGCCCAGCCCGGCAGCCCCGATCCCCAAGGTCAGCAATTCTCTGCGTGTCATAGCCATCCGATGAGCACCCCCTAACCGTCTAACCGTCTAACCGCCTAACCGCCCCCCCTACAACTCCCCCCTCTTCATCGCCTCCACCGCATACGCACTGGCCCGGGCGGTGAGCGCCATGTAGGTGATCGACGGGTTCTGGCACCCGCTGGACGCCATGCAGGCCCCGTCGGTCACGAACACATTGGGCGCGTCCCACACCTGGTTCCACCGGTTGAGCACCGAGGTCCGCCGGTCACGCCCCATGCGGGCGCTGCCCATTTCATGAATGCAGAGCCCCGGCGTGGACCTGTCGTTGAACTGCCGGATCTCCCGGGCGCCCGTCGCCTCGAGAATCTCGGCGGCGGCGGTCTGCATGTCGTTCGTCATCGCCAGTTCGTTGGGACCCCAGGTGCACTGGATCCGGAGCGCCGGGATGCCCCAGGCGTCCTTCACCTCGGGATCGAGGGTGACCGCGTTGTCCTCCCGCGGCAGGCACTCGCCCCACCCGCCGAGCCACATGCTCCAGGGCCCCTCTTCGCGGATCAGCTTGTCCTTGAATTCGGCGCCGAACCCTTCCATCCCGTTGCCGCGTCCCCAGCCCGACCGCCCCGCGCTGCCCTGCATGCCGTAGCCGCGAACGAAGCTCGGGTGCTTGTCCTTCACGTTCCGGAATCGGGGCACGTAGATCCCGTTGGGCCGGTCCCCCCGGGTGGTCCGGTCTTCCGAGCCCGGGATGATCCCGCTGGCTCCGGCCAGGAAGATGTGGTCCATCACGTTCCGGCCCAGTTGGCCGCTGGAGGAGCCCAGCCCCTCGGAGAACTGCGCACTCTTCGAGTTGAGCAGGATGCGGGCGGACTCGAGGGTGGAGGCACAGAGGAAAATGATCCGGCCGTTGATCTCCAGGCTCTCGTGGCTCAGGGCATCGATGACCCGGACCCCCTTCGCCTTGCCCTTCTCCGGGTCGAAGACGATCTCTGCCACCACGCTGTGGGGACGGAAGGTGAGCCGGCCGGTCGCCCGCGCCCTGGGGAGCGTGCTGTTGACCGAACTGAAGTAGGACCGGGTGATGCAGCCGCGTTCGCAGGGGCCGCAGTAGTAGCATGCCTTGCGGCCGTGATGGTCCCGGGTCAGCACCGCACAGCGGCCGATGGTGAGGATCCGTTCCCGCCCCCACGTGCGCGCCATCGCGTCCCGCACCTTCACCTCGGCGCAGTTCATCTCCATAGGCGGGAGGAATTCGCCGTCGGGGAGCTGGGCCAGGCCCTCACGCTGCCCGCTCACCCCGATGAACCGTTCCACGTACGAGTACCACGGCGCGATGTCGGCGTAGCGGATGGGCCAGTCCACGCCGATCCCTTCCCGGGCGTTGGCCTCGAAGTCGAGATCGCTCCAGCGGTACACCTGCCGGCCCCAGGTGATGGAGCGCCCGCCTTCATGGCGCCCGCGGATCCAGGTGAAGGGTGCGTCCGGGTTGGTGGTGTAGGGATTCTCGAGGTCGTTCACGAAAAACTTGCTGGACCACTCATCGCAGGCGTAGCACTGCCGCTGGACCGGCTGTTCCCGCTCCAGCCGCTTGCGGTCTCCCCGCCCGCGGAAGTGCATCTCCCACGGCTGGACGTGCTCCACGTAGTCGGCCTCGGGGGAGATCGGGCGCCCCGCCTCCAGGCAGATCACCGAGAGCCCGCGCTCGGTGAGTTCCTTGGCGGCCCAGCCCCCGGACACGCCCGAGCCGATCACGATGGCGTCGTAGCTCTTCATCTCACCGTTCCGATCGGGGCCCCGGGCTACGTTGGCACGCATCCGTGGAACCGGCCCGGGCTGATCACCGTCTTCAGGACCTCGGTCTGCACCAATTGTGAGGTGAAATACCCGTACAGCGTCAGTCCCTTGATGGTAGGCCAGAGCAGCCCACTGGTGCTGGCGCGCGCCTGGCGGAGCGCGGTGGTCTCGGCGTCGAGGGCGCGGAGCAGGTCCACCTGCTGGGCGGGAGTCGCCTCCAGGAAGCCGGTGCCGAAGCGGTCCCGGGAGCGCTGGTCCTCATCCCGCAGGCCGGTCAGGAACGTGGCGCGCTCGGTGTCGTCGTACCATTCGTCCACGATCATCGCGATGAACTCGTTCACCCGGGCGTCCCGGGCTCCCGGCGTGTCGCTGCGCGGCAGGATGTGCTCGGCGATGGTGAGGACCAGTTCGTTGTCGCGGGCGGAGAACGGGCCCAGCGGGCCGGCCGGCCTGGGGCTCGTGCGGGTCAGCCGGTCGTTAGCCTCGGCACCGATCCGGAACAGATCCTCCACCGGCCGGCCGAAGAGCCGGCCGGCGGTCAGGGTGGCGCCGAGGCTGAGGAGGACATCGCGGCGGTGCATCGCGGAGTCCGGTGTGAGGGGAGCAGGCTGTCCAAGCTTAGCGCGGAAACGGGGAGGCGCTAGGGTAATAGTGGGTCAATCAAGACCCACTACCCGATGGGGTAATGGCCCGAGGCTGGGCCTTTTTGGACGGGAGCTCTCTGCGATTAGTATTTCTGGACCAGCTAGCTCCTCAACGCACCCGGAGATCTTTCATGACCACCAGCACCCCCACCTGCCCACGATGCCGGATCGCCATGGAGGCGGGCGTGATCCTGGACAAGGGCCATGCCAACTCGCTGAGCACCTCGGAGTGGCTGGAAGGGAAGCCCGAAAAGAGTTTCTGGGCCGGCCTCAAGACCAAGGGGCGGGACCGGCTGCCGGTGCGGACCTACCGTTGCCCCAAGTGCGGGTACCTCGAATCCTACGCCAACACCGCCTGACGAGGCGACGACTCTCTTCGATGACCGCTGACGCGATCACCATTCTCCGCGCCGACCTCATGGCTCCGGAGAGCCGAGCCCTCATCGCCGAGCTCAACGCGGAGCTGACGGGCATGTACGCCGAGCCGGGGGCAAGCCATTTCAGCCTCGAACCGGCGGAGGTGGCCGACGGCCGCGGGGCCTTCCTGGTGACCTATCGGGACGGCGCGCCGGTGGGCTGCGGCGCGCTCCGGCTGCTGGATGCCGAGACCGCCGAGTTGAAGCGCATGTATATCGACCCGGGCAGCCGTGGAACGGGCCTTGGGCGCCGGCTGGTGGCGGCACTCGAAGCCGAAGCCAGGACGCTCGGCGTGCGGCGCCTGGTCCTGGAGACCGGCGTGCGGCAGTTCGCGGCCCTGGCGCTCTATCGGGCGACGGGGTTCCGGCCGATTCCGCTGTATGGTGAGTACTGCCTGTCGCCGGAGACGAGTGTGTGTCTGGGGAAGGAGGTTGAGGGATAGCATAGGTGCCGGCCCTGCCCTGTTGCGAACGGGCCAGCGAAACGTGAGTTGGGGGCGGAACTGCAGGAGTGGACAGCAAGCGGCCAGGGCCTATGCGAAGGCTGAAAGCACGGCCTCTTGGGGAATGCTGCTCCCCCAAGCCTCTTGAAGAAGCCTTCCAAGCCCGAAGCCGAGAGACGGATCCACTCTGATAGCACCGGCGACCTCTAAGGCCATAGTGGCCACGACTCGTGGATCGGGGAAGCCCTGGGCCCTTTCAAACCATCCGCGGAATCCCGATGTGCGGCAGAGTGCCCTATATCTATCAATCGCGATGCCCGCCTGAGTGCTATCTACGCTGTGGAGCCACAAGAGACCTGAGGCTGTCCTCAAGGCAGCCGCAATGGCCGGACCGTCGCTCCCTGCAATGTGGCACCCCCGTCCCCATAGGCAGCCTGCCAAGCTCCGAGCAAGCAAGAAATCTCCCGATGCTCCCCCCTTCGCCCAGCGCCGCACACCGTCACCGGCAAGAGTAACGGCGACACCTATCGGCGGATCTGGGTACCCACTGAAGTCCTCGGCCGTACCCACGCACACCACCGCCGGTGGCCAGAACCCGAAGGTGTTCTCAAGGAACGCAGCAGTCCGCCGGATCGCCAGCACTGCGACGCCGACATCTGCATCTATGAGGGCGCCAAGGGCTTTCGTAGTGAACAGGGGCCCATCATCGCCGCATTCTTGGTGACGAGCCACTCCCGCAACCGCCTGAACCAATTGCGAGGTTGCGGGCTCGATCAAAGACGCGGGAAGGTGGCCAGCAACGAGAGGCTGGTCTCTCGACTGCAGTTGAAATCTCGCAGGCGCATCCGCTTGAAAGGCTTCCCCAGGCCCGATCTGCCGCGGGAGCAGCTCCGGGAACAGCGTCGGCTTGCGTTGCGCATTGGCCCACTTACAGGTGAACCGGAGGGTGAAACTCTCAGGCACTCGTCGGATCTTCACGATTGCAGTGAGCTTGGCCGGGTCACGTATCAGGCGCGCAGCTACGCCGGACTCCGTAGGAGGTGCCAGCCTGCTCTCGAGGAGTGTACCTGGTCCTGACGCGAGTAGCGTAGCGTATAATGTCCCCGGGCGGGCTCCGGGAACGGAGCGAAACAGGCACTCGATGTCGACGTCATCACCCTCGCTAGCACTGCGCAATGTGACGTTGTGGCGGTCGAGTACGTACCCTCGCTCTCCAAGATGGGAGAAAAGCCGGGCTTCGCCGCCAGCCAATACTCGACCAAGAAGCGTTCTCATTCGGCCCGACTCCTGAGCGATCCGACATCCCAAGGCCCAACAGGCGGGAACCTGCTGGGCCGACCTGCTGAATCAAGACGCCTGAAGGTGCAACCGCCCACCGAAAGGGCGCTTCGGGTCATTCCTTCTTTGGGATCTCAACCGGACCGAACACCGCTTCACCGATCTGCGCCTCTGGAGAGCGGGGATCTGGATCATACCAGCGACGCTGCCCATTGCAAGGGATCTCCCTGCGCCGACACTTTTCTTCCATCTCGTCGGCCAAGGCGGGTACAAGCTAAGCCTCCGAGCCGTAGGCTGCCAATCCGGAGCGCCGAGGGATCTGTCCGCCTATTCCCAGGCACAGCTCGATCGGGTGGCCGAGGAAACGAACCGCCGACCTCGACAAACGCTTGGCTGGCGGACACCTACGGAAGCCTTCGCCGATGAGGTTGCAGGGACCACTTGAAACCGCCGGGGCAACCCCAGGCGTGATCACATCACGAGACGCAAGGCGATCATTCTGGAGGCCGCCAGTTCAAAAGTGCGTACGCCTCTTGTCGCACCAGAGGCCTCCCATCGATCTCGGGATCAGTGCTGACAGACACATCCCATGCCACACCGTTCTGATATTCTACGTCGACGATCAGATCATCCCATCGGAGATCGTAGGTGAACCTTTGAACAAGCACAGAGTCCGGTCCACCCACAAGCGGCGCGAGGAAATACTGTACCGCGGGACCGCCCTTCAACCGTGACCACACCTCTTGCGGTGATGCCCCAGGTGGGGCGGCTTGGCGAAGGAAAGCGATTGGGAACTCTCTCCCCGAGCCATCATACCCAAGCACCTCGCCGAGCCGCATTAGTTCGGCCGCACGGAGCGCCCTCCACCCCAGGTAACCCGCAATGCACAGGACCGCGCCGACATTCCAGTACCAAAAGACCGAGTTGAGGTGCACGCGAATGCCTTTTACAGGTTGTCCCTTATCCATTGTCCCATGTCCTCCGGCGCTACTCCGCCCTTCCACAGTAGCTCGCCTGCCTCCGCACCCATTGCACCAAGTCGAATGTCCTCGATGCTGCAGGCGGTTTTGATGCAACCACCTATCCGGTCAAAGCCGGGGATTTCGCGGAGGACGGCGATCGCGGACGAGAGGCTGCGAGAGCCTTGAAATGATAGCACCAGATTGGCTGTGAAGTGTCGTGCCGGGTGGCCGTCGCTATCAACAAACTTCGTCTTGAACCCCGATTCGCCGAATCTGATCGTTGAGCGCCCTGGCTTAGGCGTGACGATGCCGTTCGGGAAACCAGCGAGTTTCTCTCCGAGTACACGGACAAACCTACCCTTCTCCTTGTTCTCCCGTGCCACTCGCTCGACCCAGCGTGCGAATCGCTCACACTCCGAGGCGGCTTCTGACTGAGTGAGGTTCCCGGCTGCCGCACGGGGGTCCTCGCACAACCCAAACGGGTCACTGAACGCGATTGGATTGCTGCCGGCGTAGCTGTAGAGGTTGACGCCGCCCGCCAGCCCGAGGGGATCCTGGGTGAGCAGGATCCCTTGCCACCATATCCTACCTTGAGAGCGCCGCGCCTGCTAATCCTTGACCGCAGTGCTTCTCCAGTGCGTTTCTACCTGGATCCTCCTTGGCTGGCCCCGAGCGCCCATTGGCCGGCCAGAGCGCGGGCGGGTATACTCAGGGAGACCTTGGGCGCCCTCCCGGAGCAGACCTATGCCACTAGACCTGTCGATTCAGCTTGACCGCGAGGAGGACGGGCGGTGGATGGCCGAGGTCCCCGCGCTGCCCGGAACCCTCTGCTATGGCCAGAACCGGAGCGAGGCCGTCGCACACGTGCAAGCCCTTGCCCTCCGGGTCATTGCGGAAAGGCTGGAGCATGGGGAAGCCCCGGCGGAGGCGTTGACGATCACCTTTCACGCCGCATGAGCCAATGGGGTGCCGCGAAGGCAAGACGGGTGTTCGCAGCCCTGCTTCGACTCGGCTGGCAGGTCAAGCGGGCGTCGGGCTCTCACCGCACCTTGGCCCGGGCAGGCTGGGCGGACTTCACATTCGCCTTTCACGACCAAGATGAAATCGGTCCCAAGATGCTGGCCCGAATCGCCCGGCATACCGGACTCACGCCTGAAGACCTGTAACCACCCAGCCAAGGTCGGCGAATCGCACAGCAAGCTGAAGACAAGAGCCCAGCCTTACCGCTGGGCTCTTTTACCTCCGGTGGCACTCGGGGGTCAGGGGTCCTTTTGCGCCAGCTTCCTTGCGCGCCAAGCCGGCACGAGGCCGGATAGCGCGCACACCGCCACACCTCCAATGAGGATCGGTGCTATTGCCCAGAGCTGGGCCACCGGAGTTACGTCCTTGAAGACCTGAGCTCGTTGGAAAGCGTAGCTTGCGACTGAAGCCAGAATCACGCTGCCGACGAGCGATCCCGTGACAGCCACGATTGTTACCCATCTCCAGTGCGGGCCTTCAGCGAGCCCAGCAACAGCCGCGGAGGCCACGAAGACGATGCCACATGCCACCGCGATGATCCAAGCGGGCACCGCAACACGCAATCCGGCTGATTCGGCAAGCCATCCCCGCAGCCACAGCTGATGTAACACCGCGTAAGCGACCGCGGCACTTACAGCTGCGAAAGCAGCACCGCGTGGAACGCGTTGGGTAGTCATGGCGCAGTCTGGATCGGAGTGGACGGATACTTCATCAAGATTCCGGGCCACCTCCCGGCCACGGCGCCGCGAACTCGAACCGCTCGACTTGGCGCAGGCGAGCGAAGTCCCGGGTGTTGGCGGTAATAAGCGTCAATCCCTCCTCCCGGCAGGATGCGGCCAGCAAGGCGTCATTGAGGAAGGACCGGGTGAAGCCGCCGGAGCTGAGCACGCGGCGCTGGATCAGAAGCGACACAAGCTCGCCGCTCCGGACCCATGCAGCATAGGATGGCACGATCAAGCGACCACGGGCTTCGAAGGGGCGGAGGTAGGCGTCGCGGACCTGTCGTCGTCCCTCGGGGGTCACGCCTCCCAGCATCAGTTCCTGGGCGACAGTCGCGTGCAGATACGTCGCTGGCAGGTGTGCCGAGTAGAACCCGATCAGCGCCTCGGCCGCCCTCCGGTCGCGGTTGGCGGTAACGTAGATGTTGGTATCGAGGATGTACTTCGGCACCGGCGGTTAACCCCCGGCAAAGGGATCTCGGAGGGTCTTGCTCCCGGCCAGGCGTCGGACCCCGGTGGTCACCTCCGCGCGGAAGGCCACGAGATCCAGCGCTTGCTCCACGGTCTCCGTTTCGGTCTCCGTCCCGAGGATACGGCGGGCGCGGTCCAGTTTGGCCTGGTTAAGACGAAGATTCTTGCGGACGCGGCGCGAGGTATTCGGCATGCGGGCCTCCATGGCGTGTACAGCCGCAATTTAGCTCGCGTACAGATGCCGGGCAAGACAACAACACCGTCCGGGGAATGCGGCCATCACCATGGCCACCCCTGCATCCGTCAACGAGCGCACAATCCACTCCAGGGGGAAGTTCGTGCGATTCCGATTGCCGGTTCGCATTAATGGGCTCGCCCTACCCTCGCAAGGGCAGAGTCAAGAGCTGTTCGCGCCTGCCTGACATCCTCTTGTTCCAGTTGAGGTACCTCGGTCTTACCACACACATACAGCACACTGGGCAGGCGCGAGACAACGGGAGCATCGGACGGCACTGTCAATGGCATGCGATAGCTCACGCGCTCCCTTTCGAGAGGGCGAGTCCTATTCTTAGTTGAAATTCGGGTGGTGCCTCGTTACTAGAGTGAAGTGTTCCGACCAAGGAAGCCTCACTCCTTCACAAGGACACCACCCATGCGGACGATACGACGACTCACGAGAAAAGGAAAGCGGGTCGCGCTGGACGCCGTGCCCCAGGTCCCGGCGGCGGTCGCCGGGCTCGACGCTCGCGTCGCGCTGATTCAGGCCTTGATTCCCGTCGGCTTGGAGGCCGTGAGTGAGGCGCTGCAGCAGGAGCTCGAGCGGTTGACCGGCCCGCGCTACGGCCGAGTCGGCGGGACCCCGGGGCTGGTCCGGTGGGGCCAGCAGCGGGGGTCGGTGTACCTGGCGGATCAGAAGCTCCCGGTGGCGGTGCCGCGCGTGCGGGATGCGCACCGGCAGGTGGCGGTGCCGCTCCAGAGCTACCAGCAGCTCCAGCAGCCGCGGACGCTGGACGAGGGACTCTTCCGCCGGGTGCTCGGGGGCTTGGCGTGCCGGGAGTATGCGGCCTGTGCGGAGGCGGTGCCCGCGGCGTTCGGGTTGGCGCGCGCGACGGTCTCCCGGCGGTTTGTGCGGGCCAGTGCGCGGCGGTTGCAGACGCTGCTGGAGCGACCATTGACGCTGCCGGCGGGGGAGCACTGGGTGGCGCTCTTTGTGGATGGCAAGGCGTTCGCGGATGACGCCCTGGTGATCGCCTTGGGGGTCACCACCACCGGGCGGAAGCAGCTCCTGGGCTTCGTGCAGACGGCGACGGAGAATGCGCGGGTCTGCGCGGCCTTCCTGCAGCAGCTGGTCGAGCGGGGCTTCACCGCGCCGGACGGGCTGCTGGTGGTGCTCGATGGGGCGAAGGGGCTACGCGCCGCGATCGCGACGGTGTTCGGGACCGGCGCCCAGGTGCAGCGCTGTCAGTGGCACCAGCGGGAGAACGTGGTCCGCCACCTCCCGAAGGGCCAGCAGGGCGAGTGGCGGCGGAAGCTCCAGGCGGCCTACGAACGGCCGACCTAGGACGCCGCGAAGACGGCGCTCACCCGGCTTCATCGCGAGCTGCGGCTGCTCAATGCCTCGGCGGCGGCCAGCCTCCTCGAAGGGCTGGAGGAGACGCTGACGCTGCATCGGCTCGGCCTGGTGCGTGAGTTGGGCGCCAGCTTCAAGACCACGAATGCGCTGGAGTCGGTCATGGCCCAAGTCGAGCGGCGGACGGGGCGGGTCACCCATTGGCGCACCAGCGACCAGAAGCAGCGCTGGTGTGCGGCCGCGCTGCTGGCCCTGGAACCGCGGCTGCGGAAGGTCAAGGGCTATCGTCATCTCCGGACCCTGGCCACCGCGCTGCGCCGAGAGACCCCGGCATCCCGAGCCGCCGCCTGAGCGGCTCCTGCTGAGGTGACCACCTGAATTTCAACTAGGAATGGGATTGACTCTTTGGTAAAATGTCGAGGCAATAGGCGTCAAGCGCCCGGGCGAAGATCTCGATCTGTGCCCGAGCCGCCGTGGGTCTGGCCTCTCTCACGGACTGACCCTGACCCCATTCGGATCGTGACGGCACTGGTCCTGGAGTCGCTGAAAGGTGGGGGGCGGTAGCCGTCAGGCGGACTCATTCCATCCCAGCGCTCCATACATCCGCGGACCGAAGGGCGCCAGATCCGTCTAGCACCACCGTGGCACCGGTTCGCTCCAAATGCACCTCCACCTCTCCCGCGGCGCCGTTGAGTGTGATGGAGAAGCGATTCTCCTCCGGGCAGGTCGCATCGACCCCTCGGTCCCTCAACAGGCTTACAAGGAGGCACGCGTACTCCAGAAGGCGAATCCCGGCCCCGGGATGCCATGTGGAGTTGAGGCTGATGAATCTGTTCCAAGTCGCCTTGTCAATCCCCTGGTCCAGCCTGGACTCACTCTTCAGAAAGAGGACAGTACTGCCACTAACTCCGAAGATGATCTGGACATCTGCGATGCCGTGCAGCGCGACACCCCACACCAGAGAGGCGCCTCCGAGGATGGCGGGAGACGCACTCTTCAGGCCGGCGCAGATCTCGTCGATCTCCGCCTGGGAGAAATAGCCACGCGGTGATGCTTCCCCGACAACGGAAAGCGCGCGCCAAAATGAAGCGCTTGTCTGGACGCGGAGCGTTACGGGCTCCACGCTAGCTGTGGAGCAGCGCCCACTAGCTGATACGTCGCCGGACGCTGCTACCCCGATTAGCGAGGCGCTTGGTGGTTGCCCAAGGGACGCGACCGCGACGAGGATCATCAACATACGGGCTTGGTTCCGATTGGGTTGGGGAAGCCGCTGACATTGCATTGCGGCGATCTCGAGGTGCGCGTCGTATAGCCCTGCCCGAGCAAGGTCGGGTTCTCCGCGAAACGGACGGCATCGGCGTGGCGCGCTGAGGCATTCTGCCCGTGGGCCGATGATGTCATCCAGGTTGTGCCAAACGAGGTCAGTCTCGTGTATTGTTCGTGGACCTCGTGAGCGACAACGCTCTCAAGAGTCAACTGGTTATTGGAGAAGGCGGAATGCGCCGGATCGATGATCACCGTTGTCCCAACGCCAGACTGGTCGTCTGGTGTGCTCACCGCGTTACCCCTTGAGTTCGCTCCGAACTTCAGCGTGATCGTTACCGAGTGGTCGGTGTCAGCTTGTCGGAGATAACTCAACCCGGCAGACGCCTCGGCCGCCTGTTCGGAGTTGCAGTTGCTGCCTGCGGCACACTGTGCCATCGCTTTCTTTGCCCGGTTGTAGGCGTCCATCTCAGCCGGCCCTCCTGCAACATCCTGCAGCAACCCAAACGGATCCGAGAAAGCGATGGGGTTGGCTCCCGCGTACGCGTACAGATTGACGCCCCCCGCCAGCCCGAGGGGATCCTGGGTGAGCAGGATCCCCTACCGCCGCCCCTTTCTACGCCGCCGTCCGCGCTCCGCCGGATGCGCCCGGGCATGCACGGCCTTCAGCCGCTCAATCGAGAGGTGCAGGTACCGGGCGGTCGTGGACAGATTGGCATGGCCCAGGATCTCCTGCACATCCCGCACGTCCGCCCCGCCATCCAGGAGGAGCGTGGCCATGCTGTGACGGAACAGGTGGCAACTGCCAATCTTGCCCAACCCCGCCGCCTCGACCAGCCCACGCACGCGTTCGGAGAGCCGGTTGAGGCGAAATCGACGGCCCAGGCGAGTGAGGAAGAGAAAGCCCGGATCCACCCCCGTGACCAGGGCGGGCCGACACCGTCGAACATATCGCTCGACCCACCAGAGCGCCCGCCCCCCGTGCGGCACGATCCGGTCCCGCTGTCCCTTGCCCGCTCGAATGAGCAGGACCCCTCGTTCCCGATCCACATCGCTCAGCCGAAGGGCCGCCAGTTCCGCCCGCCGGATGCCGGTGGAGTAGAAGACCTCGAGCATCGCCCGGTCCCGAAGCCCCAGGGGGGCGGTCTTGGGAATGCGCTGCAGGACCACCTCCACATCCCGAGCGCTCAGGATGACGTGCGGAAGCTGCTGCGGACGACGCGGCAGCGGAAGATCCAGGCCACCTTGGGCCGCCAGACCGCGGGCGGTGCACCACCGGAGGAAGCAGCGGACCGCCCCCAGGTGCTCGGCCTGGGTGCCCCAGGACAGCGGCTGGCCGCCCGCCACGGGGGTTGGAGACCGGGTGTGGCGGGCATGGAACAGCGCCAGCCGATAGGACTCCAGCCGACCCCGGGTCAGCTCCTCGGGCCGCATCAGGCCCAGGGTCATACACCAGCCAGAGAGCCGGCGGAGGCAACTGCGCCGGTTGGCGACTGTGGCTGGCGAGTGATTGGTCGCCGCCAGCCAGGTCAGGTACTCGAGGATGTCTGATTGCATGGGCAGAAGGATGCATTCCACCTGCCATGCTCCGCGGCCTCGCGAGCCCGATCAGACCTGGGTGGGGCGTACCCCGGGATGGGGGCTTGTCGTAGGCTGGTTGACCGCGGCCAAACGCCGTGTATCGTATTCCCAGCGCGCCTTGCCCGGTCCCCCTGCCGGTGCTTGTAAGGCGGCACATCTGCATGCTAAACCAACCGCAGGCCGTGCCTGTCCGGCGGGACTCTGTCATGCCGAGCCCTGCCAACCCGATGTCGACGATTCTTGGGCGCTCGTTCGAAATGGAACGCGCGAGGTCAGACGCCGCACTCTTTGCCCGGGTGCGCGATCCGGTCGTCATCATCGGGGAAACCGGCACGGGCAAGGGGCTGCTGGCCCGGGCAATCCACGCCCTGGCCCACGCCCCGAGCGCGCCCTTCCGGACCGTCTCGGGGCCCGAGCTCAACGAAGGGCTCTACCAGAGTCAGCTCTTCGGCCATCTCAAGGGGGCCTTCACCGGTGCCGATGCGGCCCGCAAGGGTGAGTTTGCCGCTGCGGCGGGCGGGACGTTGCTCGTTGATGAGCTGCACCTCACCCCCCGGGGAATCCAAGGGGCGTTCCTTCGCGCTATTCAGGAACGGGAGTGCTTGCCGGTCGGGAGCGCGGTCACCCAACCGGTGACCTGCCGGTTCATCTTCACGGCACAGCGCCCACTCGACGAGCTGGTCGAGAGCGAAAGGATGCTACCGGACCTTCGGTACCGCTTGGGTGACTTCGTGATCGCCCTCCCGCCACTCCGCGAGCGGCGTGGGGACATTCCCGCTCTGGCGGCCCGGGCCCTGCACATGTGTCGTGAGCGGGACCTCACGGCATGCGGGGATGCACCAACCGACTTCGCTCCCGGTGCACTCGTAACCCTTCTCCTCGCGACGTGGCAAGGCAATGTCCGCGATCTGGAGAGTGCCGTCGCTCGGGCTTCCCTCAACGCGGCAAACCGTCACGCGAGCGTGATCGAACAGGCTGATCTCCCCACGCGGCTGGCGGGACCTGTTCGCCCCCTCCCCCCGGAACTCCGCCAAGTGGCCGTACGCTGGTACTTCAATACGGACCGGCCTCCGTTCACACGATCCGAAGTGGCCGCCGCGCTGGGTGTGAGTCCCGGAACGATAGACAACGACCGCCGCGCTCTGGCCAATGGCGCTACAGACCTTGCCCCGGGGGAACCCCTCCCCGCCTAGGGGCCAGCGCCACTGTCGTGACACCGGCAGGACTTCACAACGCGCGGGCGCTCTCAGACCTTCCTGCCCGCGTCCCGACCCGTCCGATCGGCTCGAAGTCGAGCGCAGGCCAGTACTTGCGACGGGTCACAATCCGCCCGTCTTGTGCGTCCTCCGGAACTCCGCACCACATCGTCAGTTGCGCCGGAGCGAACAGGAGCATTGTGAGGCTCCCCGTCCGCAGCGAGGCGTAGGTCTCCGCCAAGTCTTTCTCCGGCCACCACTTCCGCCCAAGGACCCTCACTCCTCCCCATCGGCACAACCCCTGCCTTGATCAACCGCGGTCCTCCACTGAGAGGTTCGTGGCCCCTCCCGTTTGCAAGCTGCCGATCGCCGAAACCTTCCGACAGGAGTATCTCGAGCACTACGGCATGCTGCCGCTCGAGCTCGTCGGTGATCGCCTGCGTGTGGCGATCGTCGGGCATCCGGACCGCGATGCGATCGAAGATCTGCGCACCAGCTACGACGTGGAGTTGGAACTGGTGGCGGTCGAGCGCCATGAGTTGACGGACGCGATCCGGCAGACGTTCGCCGCAGCGGAATCGGTGGTGGAGATGGTACGGGATCTGGATGGAGCGGTGGGCGCTTCCCTGGAGGGTGTGGACGAGGGAACAACGGATCTACGGGACCTCGCCAACCAGCCCCCGGTAATTCGGTTCGTCAATCTACTTATCCGGGAGGCCTTCGATACCGGCGCAAGCGACATCCACCTCGAAGCGGCCCGCGACGGGGTCCGGGTGCGCCTCCGCATCGATGGTGTCCTGACGGAACTGCCGAGCCCACCACGGGCCTGGCAGGCCGCGGTGGTCTCCCGGATCAAGCTCCTGGCGGAAATGGATATCGCCGAACGCCGGGCCCCCCAGGATGGGCGGATTCGGGTTCGCCTTGAGGCGAGGGAACTGGATCTTCGGGTCTCCACGGTGCCGGCATTGCACGGAGAATCGGTCGTGCTTCGGCTGCTCGACCGCGGCGGGCGGCCGGTGATGCTGTCCGAGCTGGGGATGTCCCCGGATGTACTGGAACAGGTCGAAGGGCTGGCGCGGCGGCCGCATGGCATCCTCCTGGTCACCGGACCCACCGGGAGTGGCAAGACGACCACCCTGTACGCGGCCCTGGGGCTCCGACGGCCGGCCGAAGAAAAGATCATCACCGTCGAGGATCCGGTCGAATACCACCTCCCGCTCATCACCCAGGTGCCGATCCGGAGTCGATCGGGATTCGGATTTGCCGAGGCGCTCCGCAGCCTGCTGCGACAGGACCCGGATGTACTGATGATCGGCGAGATGCGGGACGCGGAGACCGCAGGCATCGCGGTGCAGGCCGCGATGACCGGTCATGTCGTCTTCTCCACCCTCCACACCAACGATGCGGTCTCGGCACTTCCCCGACTCACCGACCTCGGGGTAGAGCCATACCTCGTCGCCGCGACGCTGGAAGGCGTGCTGGCGCAGCGCCTGGTCCGGCGCATCTGCGGCGAGTGCCAGACCCGCTACCGTCCCGACCCGGCGGTTGTTTCGCTGCTGTCCTGCGGGCCGGTCGGCGACGTCACGCTCGCGCGCGGCGCGGGCTGTGGCGCCTGCCGGCAGACCGGGTACCGCGGTCGGCTGGGGATCTTCGAGTTCCTCCGGTTGACCGATCCGCTGCGGGAAGCCCTCGCACAGGGGGCCGAGGTGCAACGGCTCCGGGCCCTCGCAGCTGCCGCGGGGACCAGGACCCTCAAGGAGGACGGCTGGACCAAGGTGCAGGCCGGGCTCACCACGGTGGAGGAGGTGCTCCGTGTTGCCGGAGACTAGGCGCCGCTCGGGCTTCACCCTGATTGAGCTTCTCGTGGTCATAACGGTGATCGCGGTGCTCGCCGGACTGGTGAGTCCGATGGTGTTCCAGCACGTGGGAGATGCCAGGTCGACGGCGGCTCGGGCCCAGATCGAGATCTTCGCCCTGGCACTCGACGCGTATCGCCTCGACAACGACACCTATCCGCTCACTGGGCAGGGCCTCGATGCCCTGGTGTCGAATCTCCCCGTGCCGCCCACTCCCCGGCGGTGGCGGGGACCGTACCTCCGCAAGGCGGTTCCACTCGATCCCTGGGGGCGGCCGTATCAGTACCTGAGCCCCGGCCAGCAGAACTCCGGCGGCTACGATCTTCTGAGCCTCGGGCGCGACGGCAGCCCCGGCGGGGCCGGTGAGGATGCCGACATCACCTCGTGGCAGGTGAGTCAGCCATGACGGCGATCCGGTATTCGGCCGCCCGCAACGACGGCACCGTGCTGCGCGGTCTGGTGGATGCCGCCGACCGTCAGGAAGCGGTCGGCCTGCTGGTGTCCCGGGGGCTGCACCCACTCCGGCTTGAGGTCGAGCCTTCCCCAACCCTGCGCCGCCCTGCGTCGCGGCGGGAGCTTGCGCTTCTCTTCCGCTCGCTGGCGTCGCTCCTCGAGGTCGGTGTGCCACTCGACCGGGCACTGCAGGCGACTCGTCCGGCGCTCCGAGGTCCGCTGCAGGACGCCTTGCCCGAACTCGAGGCCGCCCTGAGAGAAGGGGCCAGCCTCTCCCGCGCCCTGGAGCGCACTCACGGGCTGGTGCCCAGCGGCCTCGCCGGGATGGTACGTGCCGGAGAACGGGCCTCCCGCCTCACTGAAACGCTGGATCACGTAGCCACACACCTCGAACAGGAACTGGAGTTCCTGACCCGGCTCCGCGGCGCGCTCACCTATCCGCTCATTCTCCTCGTGACCGGATTGCTGTCGGTGGGCGTGATCACGATGGTGATCCTCCCGCGATTCGCCGTGCTCCTGAGTGACCTCGGTCAATCCCTTCCGGCAAGTACCCGGTTTCTTCTGGGTACGGCGACGACCGTCCGCACCGTCGCGCCCTTTCTGCCACTTCTCGTGGTCGGTGTCGTCGCCATGGTGGTGGCACTCCTGAACAATCGCCCGGCCATGACCCGAATTGCCGGTGCGTCCCTGGCCCTGCCGGTACTGGGTCCCCTCCGCCATTCGCTCCTGAGCGCGCGCTGGCTCCGCGGGTTCGCGGTGACCCTCGCGAGCGGTGTCCCAGTGCTTAGCGCCCTGGAGGCAGGAGCGGACGCCGCTGGCGACCCCGCGCTGCGACAGCGCACCAACCTGGCGCGGGAGCGGATCACTCGGGGAGAGTCGGTGGCGACGGCGCTCGCCCGGGAGGCGGTGCTCACGGGACTTGCCCTCCAGGTGGTCGCGATCGGCGATGCCAGTGGCCAGCTCGCACGGATGGCCGAGCGCGCCGGCGGGCTTGCCGCGGCGGAGGGAGAACGCCGCCTGCGACAGTTCGTGAGCCTGCTGGAACCACTGCTGGTTCTCGGCTTCGGGGCCATCGTGGCCTTTGTGGCCGCGGCGCTCCTGCAGGCGGTCTATGCCATCCGCCCGACCGGGTGATGCCATGCCGGCCTCCTCGGGGTTCACGCTCATAGAACTCCTGGTGGTGCTCGCCCTCCTCGCGCTGGTGCTGAGCGTGACGCCGCTCGCCCTGCCACGCGCGAAGGCCCAGGCGGACTGGAACGCCCGACTGGCGGCTGCCCGCCTCACGGCGGCCCGAGAGAGTCGGGCAGTGAAGGTGACGGACTCGTGCGGACACCCTTTCCTCGCGCTGCCGGACGGCAGCGTCCTCGGACCGGCGGTGGATCTGCTCACAGGAGAGGTCGATGCCCGGACGCGATGAACGAGGCGTGATCCTGCTCGATGCCCTGCTGGCCCTGGCCATTCTCGCCTCGGCTGTGGTGGCCTTGGTGGGACTCGGTGCCAGTGCCCGCGGCGAACTATGGCGGGCCCGTGCGGCAGAGCGGGAGGTCACGGATGCGCACCGGCTGCTGGGCGCGCTCAGCCTACTCACCCGGACGGAATACGACCAGCGTCTCGGGGTCCGAAGCATCGGGCCCTACCTCGTCGAGGTGATGCGACCGGAGCGTGGGCTGTATCGCGTAACGCTGCACCCGGTGGCGACCCCAGCCACAGAGCTGCTCACCACGGTTGTCTATCGCGAGGACACTCCATGACCCGCCGCGGCTTCACCCTGGTCGAAGTTCTGGTGGCGCTGGTCTTGAGCGGGGCCGTGCTTCTCACGGGCGCGGCGGCGTTCGGGGCCGCGGTAGACGGCCTCGGATCGGCTGAGCGGGTGGTGCACGACGAGCTGATCACGGCGAACAGACGTGGCTGGCTGGAGCGTACCCTCAGGTCTCTGGAGGTTGGGCTCCCCGGTGGCATCCCCTTCGCCGGAACGCCGGCCCGGATCAGCTTCTCGACTCGGATCCAGTCGGCCGACGGGTGGTGGGAGACCCGGGCGGCGATGCTCAGTCAGGAAGGCGATGCGTTGATAGCTCAGCTGGACGGTGGAGAGCCCCTCATCCTGGCGCGCGGGCTCGACTCGGCGCGTTTCGACTACCTGATCAAGCCCGGTCTGGACACCCGGTGGACCGGGAGGTGGCAGTCGCCGGTCAGCGCGCCCCTCGCGATCCGCATTCGCCTCATGCCGCATGACTCCACCGTGCCAGCCGACACCCTGGTGCTGTTCATCGGAGAACGCGGATGAACCGGCACGGCATGGCGCTGGTGGCGACGCTGTGGCTGGTCGTGGCGCTCACCGGCGTCACGGCCTTGGGGCTCGGGGTGGTGCAGCGCGCCACCTGGACGTCGCGGAACCGCATCTGGCAGATCCGAACCGGCTGGGGCCGGGAAGCGTGTCTCGCCATCCTCCGAAGTCGTGAGCACGGCCGGTCAGCGAATACCGCGCCGGAACCCGTGGGCCTGCCGAGCACCGACCTGGGCCAGGGACTCTGGTGCGAAGCCACATGGGAGAACCCCGATCAGCGCCTCAACCTGAACACGGCCACACCGGCCATCCTGTCATCGCTGCTCACGGATCCCATCCGGCTTGACGCGCTGCTCGACTGGCGTGATCCCGACAGCCTCGCACGGCCGAGTGGCGCCGAGGCCGTATGGTATCGGGAGCGAGGGCGCAAGCCGCCACGCAACGGGCCCTTCGGTTCGGTGGAAGAACTCATGTACGTCCGGGGGTTCGACAGCAGTACGGTCACCGCCCTTGCGTCCCTGCTCACGGTGCGCGGCACCGGACGGCTGGACCTCAACACCGCTCCACTCCGCCTCATTCGCCTGCTGCCTGGCATCGGCGAGGAGGTCCTGAGCAACATCGCGCATCGTCGCGCTGGGGGCAGGGTGATCGACGGCCTGAGTGATCTCCTGGCCGGCCTCTCGCCATCAGCCACAGTGGCGCTCCTCGCCGAAGAGGGCGCACTCCTTGAGGTGGCCACCTTCGGCGCGCGCCAGCGAGACCTCAGGCTGCGCGCGGGGGTCAGCGGGACTCCGTTTGTCAGCGAGAGCCGTCTCACCGTCGTGCCTCTGGACGGCAGGCTGGCCGTGATTGCCGTGGAGGCCCAATGAGTCGGGGCTGGGGCATCCGGTGGGAACTCCGGGTAGAGCCCGGGTCGCTCCGACTCGAGGGACGCCGGGGCGCCCAGATCCTGGGCGCGGCCCATGCTTCCTGGTCCACATGCGAGGAGCTTCGGACGGCCATCTCCACCCTCGCCGCGGAGATCCCGTTTCGGCCAGCGCCTCACAGGGTAACAGTGGTGCTGGCACGACCGCTCATACAGCGGCGGACCATTGCCGATCTGCCGAGGGTCAGCGCTCGCCGGGCGCGGGCGATCGTGGAGTATCAGGCGCCACGGTACTTCCGGGTCAACGGCGCTTCCCTGGTCATTGCGCTGTGCGGCACGCCGAACCCCTCCGAGTGGACCGGGTATGCCGCCGATGAAGCGTTCCTGGACGCGGTGGTCGGCGGGGCAGACCACGCGGGACTCCTGGTGGACGCCATCCGGCCCGCCGAGGAGGCCGCCCAGGCAAACCTGCTGCCCCCGGCCTGTCTCGCGGCGCGGCGCGGGCGCCGACGGCGCCGGGCGAGGCGGGTGCTTGGGGCCGGCCTCATCATCTCGTGTTGCCTCGGGGTCCTGGGCGTTTCGCGGTGGATTGCCGAAGCCCGGGCCATTCGTGTTGCGGCCGACTCCCTCCGGGCGCCGATCGAAGCCCTTGCCAGTGCTCGTGCGCGGATGGCCCGGGCGGCCGCGATGCTCGACGCGATCGACCGGGCCGAGGTCGATCGGGTGGCCATTGCGCGCCAAGTGCTCAACCTGGCGCGCGTCCTGCCGGATTCCGTGGTGCTCACCGGTCTGAGTATTGGTGAGAACGAAACCGGCCGAATGACCGGGCTGGCCCGGCGGCCACTTGAGCTGGTCGCGGAGTTGGACCGGAGGCAGGCGGTTCGGAACCCGCGACTCGAAGGTGGCACCCTGAAGGAGACCCTGCAGGGGCGCCCGTGGGAGCGGTTCACCCTGGCGTTCGGCCCGGAGTCGGCGCGATGAGTCCCCGAGATCGGCGAGCCCTCGTCCTGGGTGCCGCAGTGATCGTCACGGCAATCTTCGCCCTGAAGGGTCTACCGCGCCTGTGGGTTGCAGTCACCGCCCTCAGCAGCCGGCATCAGGCTGAACGGCTGTACGTAGCCCGTGGGCGCTCGGCTCTCGCGCTCATGCCGGCGCTGGAGGATTCGGCACACTTGCTCACGACACGGCTGGGGGCCCTGGCTCCCCGGCTGCTGGATGCCACCGCCGAGAGTGAGGCCACGGCCGAGCTCGCCGGGCTGCTCGGACATCTCGCGCTGCAGCAGCGGGCGCGGGTGGACCGGAGCGATGGAGTCCCCGACTCGGCCGTTGCCGGTGATCTGCGGCGGGTGTCGCTCGATGCCGTTCTCGAGACGGATGTGCGGGGCTTGGCGGACCTGCTCGGTGCCTTCAGCACGGGAGACCCGGTCACCGAGGTCACCCGGCTCCGGATTTCGGCGCAGGATCCTTCAGCCGGAGGGACCGGTCCCGAGGTGCTCCGAATCGAGGTCCGGCTACGCGGGTGGTATCTGCCGCAGGAGCCGTCCTGATGCTCTCGCTCATGGAGACAGGCGCCCTCGGCTCGGTAGTGCTCGCCCTGGCCACCGGGGCGGTCCTGGTGGGGGATCGTTCCCCGGTAGACCTGGAAGCGACGGCCAGCGCGAGTCGCGGCGGCCTCGCGCCCGGGATTGCGGTGACACGCGACAGCCTCACTCCCCTTGTGTCGCGGAATCCTTTCCGGATCAGCCGAGTGCCGGCCCCGATCCCCTACGATCCGATCCAGCCGGTCACTCCCGACCAACCGCCGCCACGGCCCGCGTTTGCCGTCACGGGAATCCTCTGGGGTCCCTCACCACTCGCTTTCCTTGAAGGGCTGCCTGGCACCGACGGAGCGCGCATCGTGCGGCCCGGAGACACGATCGGGGAGTTCCGGATCCTCCGGATTGCTCGTGCCGCGGTGACCGTGCGGGGGCCCGACACTACCTGGACCGTGTCCATCCGGACCCCATGGCGATGATCCGCGCCGGAGTCGCGTTGATGCTCATGCTTGCCGGGCCCGGGTTGCTGCGGGGCCAGGAGGCCCGGCCGCCGGCTGACAGCGTGACGGTGCGTTTCGTGGATGCCGACCTGCGTCTGGTGATTCAGGCGCTGGGGCAGTATCTGCCCAAGCCGTTGCTCACGGCATCGGTACCCGGTGTTCGCGTCACCCTGGAGACACCGCTCCCGGTGGCGCGCACTGCGGTAACGGAACTGCTCACCGGACTGGTGGAATCACAGGGGCTCGAGTTGCGGGAGGAACCGAGCTTCTTCCGGGTGCAGCCGAAGCCGCCCGCACCCGCCCCAAGCGCGGCCCCCACACCTACCGCCGGGCTGCGTGCCCGGGATTCCGGTCCGGCTCTGCTCCAGGTCATCCGCCTTCGCCACGCGCGGGCGGCCGATGTCGCCGCGACGGTGAACCTCCTCTTTGGCGGCAGCGGCGCATTCGCGGGGCGGGGTGGGCTGAATGGCACACTCTCGGACGAGCTTCGGCGCAACAACGTCCCGCCACAAGGGCCACCGGGCGGACTCGTGCCGGAGCGGCCCGGTTCCGTGGGTGCGTCCTTCATTGGTGAGGTCACGATCGTTCCGGATGAGTTGACCAATTCTCTGCTGGTCCGGGCCTCGGAGGAAGACTTCGCCAATCTGCGGGACGCGGTGGAGTTCCTCGACATCCGTCCGCTGCAGGTCCTGATCGAGGTGCTCATCGTCGAGGCCCGGCGCGACCGGTCGTTCTCCCTCAGCACGGACTTCTTCAAGCCGGCCAGCTCCGGGCATATGGATGCGAGTCTGGAGGGCCGCCTGTCGCAGGGCTCCTCGGGGATCAGCGAGCTGGTGATCCGGCTGATGAACCTCGGCAAGGGAGACATCGACGCGGCCCTGGCCCTGAACGAGACCCGGGGCAATGTCACGATCGTCTCGCGCCCGGTCATCCTGGCGTCCAACAACACCCAGGCCCGGTTCCTGGTGGGCACTCAGAGGCCGTTCGTGCAGGTGAGCCGGTCGCTACCCACGGATGCGCCCCAGCGAGACCAGGTGATCCAGTACCGGGACGTCGGCACCAAGCTCACGGTGCGGCCGACGATCAACCAGGACGGCTACGTTTCGCTCGAGATCCAGCAGGAAGTGAATGCCGCCACCGGTGAGGTGGCGCTCGACGCTCCGGTGATCTCCACCCGGGAGGCAGTGACGCAGCTACTGGTGCGCGACGGCCAGACGATCGTCATCGGCGGCCTCAACGACGAGCAGCGGGACCGGAACAGCTCCGGCATCCCGATCCTCTCGGGGATCCCCATCATCGGCGGGCTGTTCGGCAGCTCGGCCAAGCGGGTGAGCCGGACCGAGCTGTACCTCTTTCTCACCGCCCGCATTCTCCGCACCGATGACGACGTGGACAGTGTGACGGCGCCCCGACAGCGCCGGGAGATGCGTCCATGATCTCGTCCCCGCGCGGCTTTTCTACTGTCAACCATCCCCAGTTTCCGTCCTCGCTGGAGGTTCTCGTGTTCTCTTCTCGGTTGCGCGCACTGGCGTGGTGTGGCTTGGCCCTGCTGGCATTGTTGGTGGTGCCCCGGGTTCACGCCCAGGAAGCCCCCCTGGTCGGCGGTGATCTGGTCATCCTGACCAGCACGCTGGTGGCCGACACTCTGCCGCCGGATGGCGGCCCGTACACTTTCACCTATACGGTGAAGAACACCGGATCCACGACGCTGCTGCTGATTCCCGACTGCTACTCCACCACCGGTCAGATCACCTGTACGGCGACCCCAGGATCATTCAGCCTCCAGGCGAACAAGACGAAGGTGGTGACCGGGACGTACTACACCCTCGGAGTTGGCACGCACAAGATCACGCAGTATGTGTCTGATGATGCGGAGACCCAATCGGCAACGCTGGTTAGCCCGAACCTGCTGGTTTCGGGTGCGTCCCTTGCCACCCATCTGTGGCCGATTGCGGGCGGCAGCTTTGTCGCACCGGACACACTGTTGGCCGCCTATTCCCATCCGAGCGGCATTCAGACGAGCTCTGTCAAGCTCCTGATCGATGGGACCGACCGGACGTCGGTGGCGACGGTTACCAGTACCCAACTGAAGGCCACGGCGACGGCGCTAGGCTTGGCTACTGGATCGCACATCTGGAAGACGTACGCTTGTGCGGTGAGCGGCCGGTGTGATACCACCGTCACAACGTTCACCGCCGAAGCCCCCCCACCCGGAGCTGTGTTCTCAGACGACTCGCTCCCACCACCCATCGGGTACATGCCGTTGGGTGGGATCCTCGGTGGGCTCCCGCTTCCCCCCAGCAACCTCCGCGGCTGCCCCACGACGACCGATCACCCGGAGGCGTGGCTGAGTCCAGGGTCTGCTGTCGGCCAGCCCTCTCCGGATGGCTGGGTTTTCACCGTCGGCGCCCTCACGGTGGATACGCTGACCATCTACGCCCTGTACGCGGACCATGTCCCCGGAGACGGCTTCCCTACCTGTGACACCATGACCTGGGCGACGGGGTTCGCTTGGAATTACTGGGTCGGGGCCGACTCGACCTCGCCGCTCTGGGCCAACTACCCCTACAGCGACGTAGGCCAACTCTTTGCTGCCGCCACCTCAACTCGGAGGGAGTATGTGACCCGGTGGTACCCTGCTTCCGGAAGCAATCTTGGTGGCGGGTCGCAGATTTCGGCGGCTTCCTGGGGTGGGAGGGGTGGGGTCAAGGGTAGCAGTACTCCGTACTTGCTGCGGCGGCGCCCGATGATCAAGGCTCCCCGTGAGGGTATCCGGTCGGCATTGCTGATGCGCCCCGACCCGGGGGCAATCAAGTTCACTTCGTTGCAAGTGAGCCTGAACGGGGTCCCCATCGTCACCAACGGGGCGTCCAGCCGAAGCGGTGTGAGCGTGGATACTGTCGGATACTTGGATGGTCGGGCCGGCGCCAAGATCCGAGTGCTCGTTACCGACACGCTGTTCCACCAGTACAACGCGGGCAGCCCCACCAGCTTCCAGGGTGGCTGGAACGAGGTCCTGGCCTCGATCAGCGACACGCTGGCCCCAGCGCACACCACCACCGTTCGTAGTCGCTTCGTGGGTGTGCCGGTAGGACCTCCAGCGTCTATTGCCGTCACCCCGCTGCGTGATTTCAGGAGGCTCGACCAGGGCGAATGCGCCGCCTTTGGCAGCTTCCAGTGTGGCGGGGTGATGTGGGTCCACTCGCTCCCGGGATTCGTGAGCCGCGACAAGGGCCGCGGGCTCAATCTTGTCTACCGCTCCGCCTCCCAGAAAGCACGCACCGTGGTGCCGATCCAGGTGTATATCGACAACCTCCAGCGGGCGCCCGACTCGTTAGTGGTGACCCCCAAAGAGGGTGGAGCGACCGTTGGCACCGTGACTCGGTACGCAGGTCTCAAGGGCTCACCGTCGGGGCCGAATACTTTCGCGCTCAACGAAGGCGCCAAGGAGTACCGTGCCCTGGGCGGAGAGGTGAGCCCGGCGACGGGGCAGGCCGCAAGCCGGGCGATTACGACCGAAGTCAAGCATTTCTACCCGGGCGCGGTGGTTCGCACCGACACGCTGAACCAGCAAGTCCTCCAGCTCTATCTGACGGATAGCATGTCCACCCGCTTCGGCCAAGGCTGGCAACTGGCGGAACTGAGCCGCCTGGTGACCGGGCTCACTTGGCAAGGGGCGCAACTGCTGGTCTGGGTCAGTGGCGATGGTTCGTACTCGATTTTCACAAAGTCCGGCTCTAACTGGCTCTCTCCTCAGGGAGAGACTGCAAGCCTCATCGAGAACGCCGGCATGTCTGGAGACAGCGCGCGGTATACCATCAGGCTCGATAACGGGGCCACTGTGGGCTACCGTCTCGATGGATGGCAGGCATGGACGTCAGATCTCATCGGCAACCGGACATACTTTTCATATCAGACGAACTCGGCCGGACGAATCAAATGGATTACGGACCCCAACGGTTCCCGGTTCGAGGTCGGCTACTCCACAGGGGATGGGTATGCGGACACGATCAGTGTGCGTCCTTCTGGTGGTGCAGCCCGGCGCGTCGCCACCTTGTCCTACGACGCCAACAAACGGCTCACCAAGATCGTCACCTGGTGGGGGTATGGAGCGCGCGATAGTACCCGTTTCGGATATGATCCGAGCACGGCACAAGGCGCGTTTCTGACATCGATCACCGATCCTCGGGACACGCTCCCGAAGCCGGTCATCAGCACTCTCACCTACGACACCACCCTTAACGCTCCCATGGCATTGGTCCTCCCCTTGGACAACCGTGGGGTTTACCGCACCATGCTGTACCGCGACGTATTCAGGCGAGCGGTGCCCCGCGCAGGCAAGGGGCGTGGCACGCAACCACTGGAGCGCACGGTTCTGATCTCGCAGCTCCTTGGCACGTCGGTCGACCCGGCGGGGCAGGCCACGGACTACGCCGTAGACCGCTACGGGGGCCCGACATTCGTGCGCAACGTGTCCCCCGGTGAGCCGAGAACACTGGGACTACTCGGACTCGCTGATACGGTCTATCGGCACGACGACCGGCACATCGAGCGGGACTCCATTGGCCGGGTCACGAAGATCATACACATGCGCGATTCCGTGGCGCTCGCCGATTCGGTGAGGTATCAGTATGACAGCAAGGGACGGGTCGTGAAGGTCATCAGGAACACCCTGGCCTATCCAGTGCCGTCCAACAGCCTCGACACACTTTCGTTCACCTATGACTCGGTGTCGGTGACCACCACGGCCAATCCAGGATCCTGGTGCTCCCGGTTGCTCACGGCGACGGACGGGGCGGGTGGGGCAACTACTACCCAGTACTTGACTGCATCCGGGCCAAGCAAGTGCCGCCCGCAACGGATGATTGGCGTTGCCCTGGATACCACGGTGTTCGCCTACGGGTCTTTCACCAAAGGAACGGTGTCGGCCGGACGACCGGTCACGATCACCGATGCGACCGGGCAATCCACCCAGACCACATATCACACGAGTACCTGGAACACCTGGACCTACTACGTCCCAGCCAAGGCGGCCACTACCACCGTGTACTACAACAGTTTCGGGCGAGCAGACTCGGTCATCGATCCTGAAGGGAAGCGTTCGGTCGTGTGGTACGACTCGCTCGGGCGCGTGCGATACCAGAAGACGGGGACGGGCGCGCTGGCACCCACGACCCAGACCACCTACGGCCGGGGCGGGCTGGTGGCGCAGATCAAGGTCTTCGCCGGTGGCGCCAATGACACGACTCCAGCGGGCTCGCCCGCACCCCAGATCACCTCCTACTACTATGACCGGCTGGCTCAGGTTGACTCCGTGGTGGGTTCTGGTGGCCGCCGGCAGTGGTTCTACTCGCGGGATCCGCGGGGAGTACCAGCACGCGTCTATGGCGGTAACGGCGCTTTCACGGCCACTGCCACTGACTGGCAGGGGAGGAGCTCAGCAGTGGCGAACTCGCAGGTGATGCCGTGGGTGAGCTTTGACGGAAGCGGCCACTTTGCAGATTCCTACAGCCAAGGTCAGTATGATTCCGCAGCGACTCTGGGCGGGTACCAGCTCAGTGAGGGCCAAAACTACTGGTACAGCTATGATGCCAAGGGACGAATGCTCGGGGCGGTGCACCACGAGTATGATGCCGACACCGTGAGCGTCCGTCGCCGTGGCTATGGCCGCACTGGTCAACTCGTTGCCGACACGCTCACTTTTCTCACGGATGGAATCCGCCTCATCCGCCGGTACGAGTACAACCGGCGAGGGCAGCGGACCCTCGCCGCGGATACCATCCGGACATTGGCCGGGGCGCTGCTGAGCAATGGCGTCGGCAAAGTCACCTACGCCTACGACTCCAAGAGCAGGCTGACCACGATGGCCGGGTTTGGCGACAGTCTCGGGACGCTGCTTGAGTACGCTCGCATCACCTACACCTACGGAGTAGGCAATCGTGACTCAGTCCGGGCGATCAGGCTCAATCCCTATGACGTCAACGCTAAAACCCTCTACACCTTCTCTCGGTACGACAATGCCGGGCGGCTCACGACCCTGCGCGATAGCAGCGAGGTCTACGGAGTGCTGGCCGCCGAGTCGCTCACCTACAACAAGGTGGACGATGCCACGGCGGTCGGTACAATCACGCCCACTCGGCCAAGCGCCAGCATGACCTACCAGTACGCCACGGATGGGACCCGGCGCCTGGCCAACGAGACGGAAGCGAGTGGCCCCTACAGCACCTGGCTCTATGATGTCTTCGGGAACCGCACCAGGGAGGTCCGCGGGGTCTCCACACAGGACTCCCTCAACTACGACGCCACCGACAATCGCCTGCGGTTCCGCCGCAACGGGGTAGTCGGCTCCGGCAAACTGGCCCACTGGTACTGGACGGATCGCGCGGGCAACCGGCTCGGAACCACCGATACGACCGGGCTGGTCAAGACGATGGAGACCCGGATGACCTACACGGCGGCCAACCAGCTGGCCTGGTCGCTAACCCATGATGAGCCGGGCAGCACCTTCGTGAACTACACCGCCAACTGGCATTGGTATGACGCCCAGGGGCTTCGCGAGATCACGGAAGTCGCCCAGACTGGCCTCAATGACTACTACACCCTGTCGCCCGGCACGGGTCTTCGCACGTTCTACTTCTACGATGGGACGGATGTGGCGCTGATGGTGTACCGCACAGCGGGCGGCGCGGCGGTTGTTGGCAAGCGGTTTCTCACTGGCGGTCTCGACCACCAGGTGGCGGTCCGGGTGCCCGGCAACCCGATGCAATCGTTGGCGATTATCAGTAACCGGCAGGGCTCGGTGCTCGGAGCAATGCGCAAGGATGGCTACCGGGAAAGCAGCGTGATCAGCTACACTGCCAACGCTTTCGGTTCCGTAACCAGCGCCGATGGGTCGGGCACCACGAACCTCGACGTGGGGTTTGCGGGGGCGAGCACCGGGAGTCCCCAAGCGGGCTTTACCTACATGCGGAACCGGTGGTATGATCCACAGACTGGGAGGTTCCTCACCCAGGATCCCCTCGGGCTGGCGGGCGGCGTCAATCTGTACGCGTATGCGGGGAATAACCCGATCAGTTTTAGGGACCCGTATGGGCTGTGTGAGAAGCCCATTGGCAAGGGTGTG
>Ga0163144_10000616_pt1 | contig 83281 bp, 80 predicted proteins | sample OliLak19BULKMAT1_FD_123175 | JGI IMG/M metagenome (GOLD analysis project Ga0163144, IMG submission 123175) | Freshwater microbial mat bacterial communities from Lake Vanda, McMurdo Dry Valleys, Antarctica - Oligotrophic Lake LV.19.BULKMAT1 | ecosystem: Environmental > Aquatic > Freshwater >... | reverse complement strand
CCCAATCTCGAACAGGCCCAATCTCGAACAGGATAGATTCCCATGGCAATGAGCGGCCCAAGCAGCAGCGACGACGGCGCAATGTGCGACATCAATACGACGCCGTTGATCGACGTCATGCTGGTGTTGCTGATCATGTTCATCATCACGATCCCTGTGATGACCCACGCGGTGAAGCTCGACATGCCGCGTCCGACCGATGCGCCCCCCCCGCCGGTCCGCCCGGAAGTCATCGACATCGAGATCGATTTCGACGGCACGGTCCTGTGGAACGGCACCCCGATCGCCGGGATCGAGGCGCTCGACGGCTACTTCCGCACCGAGTCGAGGAAGGATCCCCAGCCGGAGCTTCACCTGCGTCCCGACAAGCGTTCGCGCTACGATGTGACGGCACGGGTACTGGCATCCGCCCAGCGGAACCGGATGAAGAAGATCGGTTTCGTCAACGTCGCCGAGTTCAGGGACTGATCCGGCGAGGCCGCTGCGGGAACCCGTAGGGTCTTTTTTGCGTCCAAATCTCCTCAGGCTGGGTTTCCCGGCCGTTCTGTGCACGAGGCAATAATGACGAAGTCTGTGCTGGTATGGTCGGCGGTCGCCGTTGCCCTGTTGTTGAATCCCGCGGGCGAAGTCCAGGCAGAGACCGTCAGCAAGGCCATTGCAAAGACCCTGCTGTCAGCCCAGAACGCGAGCAAGGCAAAGAAGTGGGGTGCCTGTCTCGCAGACCTCAGGCAGGGTGAAGGCACCGGTGGCCTCTCGGCCTACGACACGTACATCGTCAATGAGCTGCGCGGCTATTGTGCCTACAGTTCGGGCGACAGCGCCACGGCACTGCGGGCCTACGAGACGAACCTCGACTCGCAGTACGCGACGAAGGCGTCCATGCCCGGGCGCGTCAAGGCGCTGATGACGATCAACTACAACTCCAAGAACTACGGCAAGGCCATCGAATACGGCCAGCGCGCGATCCGCAACGGCACCGCAGATGCCGACGTTTACACGACGATCGCTCAGTCCTACTACGTCCAGAACGACTTCAAGAACGGCCGGGACTTCACCGGCAAGTGGATCGCCGACCAGGAAAAGCGCGGTCAGACACCCAAGCAGGGCGCTCTCAACATCTACCTCACGTCCTGCATGAAGCTAAAGGATGAAGCCTGCACAAGCGCCGGTTTCGAGAAGCTGGTGTCCTACTACCCGAATCCGGACGCGTGGGCGAACCTGATGCAATCGCTCTTCAAGGAAGGTGACAAGGCCAGCATGCTTCAGACCTATCGCCTCGGGACCGAGGTAGGTGCGATGCCCAGCGGCAGCGATTACACGGAAATGGCGCAGCTTGCCTTGGAGAAGGGCCTGCCTGCCGAGGCGCAGGCAGCGATCGAATCCGGGTTCGCGCTCAAGAAATTCACCGAGCAGCGCGAGATCGATCGCAACAACCGCTTGCTCGCCAACGCCAAGGGGAAGGTCGCGGCCGACAAGGCGGGTTTGGCGCAGCGCGACAAGCTGGCGGCGGCTGGCAAGGTTGGCGATGCCGACCTGCTGGTGGCCGAGTCCTACCTGAGCTACGGGGAGTACGCGCAGGCCGTTGCCGCGGCGCAGCGCGGTATTGCCAAGGGCGGCACGAATGCGGCCGATGCGCAGCTGGTCCTGGGAGTGGCCCTTTACAAGGCGGGCAACAAAGCCGACGCAGTCAAGGCATTCAAAGCCGTAAAAGGCAACGAAAGCCTTCAGCGCCTCGCCAAGCTCTGGTCGCTCCGGGCGTCCTGAGGTTCATAACGCTCGCGAGAGGTGATCTCCATGCTCAATCGTTCCACAATCATTCCTGCGGTGGCTGCCGCCGTCCTGGCAGCCATGGCTGGCGCCTCCTTCGCACAGGACAAAGCCGCGGCACCCAAGCCTCCGGTGATCAGCAAGCCACTGATGAAGCCGCTGACCGCCGCTCAGGCCGCGAGCAAGGCTGAGAAATGGGCGGAGTGCATGGCCAGCGCCCGGGAAGCCGACGCCATCCCGAGCAAGACGGCTTACGACACATTCGTCGTCAACGAGATGATCGGATTCTGCGGGATCCGCGCGGACGACACTGCGTCGTCTGCACTGGCCTTCGAAAAGTTACTCGACTCTGAATTCACCGACGCCGCGCGCAAGGCGACCTTGCTGCGGCTGCTGGTGCAGATCAACTACATGGCCAAGAACTATCCGAAGGCCGTCGAGTTCGGCAACCGTGCTATCCGTGACGGTAGCGCGAACGACGAGATGCGCCTTCTCACGGCGCAGTCGTATTACGTGCAGGCGGATTACAAGGGCACGCTTTCGTTCGTCGAAGGCTGGGTGGCCGAATCCGAGAAGTCGGGCGCAACGCCCGGCGACAACGCACTCGGGCTGTTCCTCAGCGCCTGCGTCAAGCTCGACGACAGTGCCTGCATGATGCGCGCGCTCGAGAAGCAGGCCGCCTATCACCCGAAGCCCGAGACCTGGTCCAACCTCATCATGCTGATGCGGCGCAGCGCCACCGACGACACGACCCTGGAAATCTACCGCCTTGCGAGCGAAGTCGGCGCCATGGGAAAAGGCGAGGATTACATCGAAATGGCACAGCTCGCCAGCGAAAAGGGCCTTCCCGGGGAAGCCCAATCGGCGCTCGAGGCTGCGATCGCGAAGAAGACGTTCGCCGATCCGAAGTCCTCAGAGATCGCGATGCGCCTGCTCGCAACCGCCAAGACCCAGTCTGCAGCCGACAAGGCAACACTCGCCACACAGGCCCAGGCCGCCGCGGCCGGCAAGAACGGCCAGGTCGATGTTCGGGTGGGTCAGGCGTTCCTGAGCTATGGGCAATTCCCGGAGGCGCTCGCGGCCATCCAGCGGGGCATCGGCAAGGCGAACGTCAAGAATCTCACCGACGCCCAACTCTCGCTGGGTCAGGCCTATCTCAAGCTTGGCAACAAGGCGGAAGCGGTCAAGGCCTTCAAGGCCGTCACGGGCGATGCAGTGACCACCCGTCTCGGCAACCTCTGGGCGCTGTACGCCCAGCAATAAATTCGCTGCGGGGCGATTCAGACACTCAGGCGGTACCGCCACCCTGTACAGGGGTGCGATCGACGATGCGCCGCGCAGGACTGACGACCGCGAGGACGACCGTCAGCAGCAGGGCTGCGGCAACGATCGACAGCTCGAGCGCGTACTTCGAAGGCTGCACCCAGATCTCGGCCAGGTGGCCCCATTTCTCCAGGATTTCGTTCACGTTCCACGCGATGATCGCAGTCGGAATGGCATAGCGCAGCGCGGGGGCCATGCGCTGGAACCACCACAACCTCTGGAGCAGGTAGAGCGCCCAGATCGCGAACAGCCCGCACGAGGCGAACGTGACCCAGTGGTCCGTCCCGAAGAGGTTCGGGTTGTAGATCACGAGCAGGTAGATGTAGAAGAACCAGGTGACGTAGATCGTCTCCATCGCCACGATCGAGGCGAGGTTGCGCGCCTGGCCGGACACCTTGTCGCCGATCTTCATGCCGAGGTTGCGATGCAGCCACATGAAGGCATTGCAGCGTGTGTCCTTGTTGAAGAAAAAGAACATCAGCGTCGCGAACATCACGCCGACCGAGGAAAGCATGACGCGATACTCCGGCAGCGTGGGCTTGGCGCCCCAGGCTGCGGGCTCGACGTTCAGTTCGCGCGCCACCCAGACGAAACTGAACTCGACCCAGGAGAGCCAGATCAGGCTGCCGCCCGCGAAACCGAGCAGCGTGGCGGCGTTTTCCGCGCGATCCCGGCCCATCCATACCATCACGACGCCGACGATGCCGATCAGGAAGGCTGCCAGCAGGTCGTGTCCGGGGAACCACGAGTGCTGCATCATGTACATCACGAAGTGGCCCATGCCCTGCCAGAAATAGACGATAAGCACCGCAATGATCGCGGGCACGGGCGCCTGGTAGAGCTTCCTGAAACCGTGGGTCGACATGGGACATCTCCACGCACATCCTGAGGATTGCCAGTCACTATAGGACAAGGCATCCCGAATGTGACCTGCCAGTCACGCCTGCGAGTCGGCGCGGTCATACGATGGACGCCCGACCGCACGGGCGAGGGGCCTTCGGCAGGGGAGGTCAGGCCTCGACGGCGGCGACGACCTCCGCTTCGCTGAGCGGCATGTCGCGGCCGGTGATTTCCTCGAGTTCGGCCTGCGCGGCTCGCATCATCCGATCGACGTAGGCGGCGCGCTGCGCCTGCCGGCGCCTGCCGGCGGCGGCAGCCGGGCGATAACCGTCGACGTCGGCGATCTTCAGAACGCGGCGGCCTTCGAGCAGGTTCTCGACTGCATCGAGGCGATCACGGGTTACCGACAACTCCTCCATCAGGGTGAGGGTCATCCAGAGCAGCTTGTCGATCGCCGGATCGCTGAAGTATTGAGGTTTCTTGCCCTTGGCGATGCGGGCGATCCGGACCGGCGCGGGCGCCGCGCGCCGGGCAGTGCTCGCCGCAGGCGCGGAACGCCGCGCGCTCGGGCGGGCGGCGTCTCGAGCCGTGGCGCGGGCGCGGGAGGTATTCTTGGCGGTTTTCTTCACGTCGGGTTCCTCGGTCGCCGCGACGACGACACTCGGTGGCGATGCGGCCGGACCGCGGGTCAGCGGTGGGCCGCCAGGATGTTCCAGAAGAAACTCTCGGTGTAGTTCATCTGCGCCACGTCGAGCTTCGGCACGAACTCGTCCATGCGGGTCTTCGCCGGATCGAAGCCGCCCTTCACGGCTTCCGACTTCAGGTCGATGTTCGTCATGTAGCGGCAGAAGGTCTCGTTGTTGTTGTAGCTCTCCCAGTTGTGCATGAACTTCTCGATCACCGTCTTTCCCCGCGGTATCTCGAGATGCAGCATCAGAGCGCCGGGGCGCAGCAGGCGGTGGCATTCCTTCAGGATGCGCACCAGCGCCGACTTGGAGGTTTCGTGCAGCATGATGTGCGAGACGACGAGGTCGAAGCTGCCGGCCTCGAAGTCGGTCGCCTCGGCGTTCTGCTGGCTGAAATGGATCGGCACGCCCAGTGCCTGCGCGCGCGCGTGCGCATAGCGCAGCACGGGCGCGCCGACGTCGATGGCATGCAGTTCCGCGTCGGGAAATGCACGCCCCCAGGGGACCGCGCAGTTGCCGATCGCGCAACCCATGTCGAGGATGCGGGCCGGGCGGGACTGGGGGTGCTTCTCGCGGAAGTAGGCCAGCAGAGTGTCGCCGGTCAGGTTGTTCTCGGGACCCAGTGCTCCGCCCATGTAGATGTTGATGCCCTTGTCGTAGACCACGCCCGCGGCGACGTCGTCCGCGGTGAAGTCCGTGTGGTATCCCCCCGGCTGCAGGTGGATGTCCGCAGCCGTGTGGTACTTAGGCACGACGAGGGCGGGATCGAGGCGCAGCGTGCCCTTGCGGCCTTTCGCCAGGGTCTTCTTCGAGAGCTTGCGGGACCTGCCGATCAGCTCGGGCAGCTGGCGTTCGGTCGGCTCGATCACCGACTCCCACAGCATCTCCTGGCTGCGTCGCTGCATCGCGCTCCAGAACTGGTAGTACGGGTCCTGCGTCATGACCTGCCGGACCTCTTCCTGGTCGGCCGGGGCGCGACCACGTGCGGCACGGAAGGCCGGTTCGACGCGCTGGTGGTACACGCGGTAGGCACCGGGCATCAGCGCCCCGGAGAGATGTCCGCGGAACGCCATGACGAAATCCTGCCGGGCCTGCTCGTCGTGGCTCGATTCGGGAAGCATGTCGTGCTGCTTGAAGGCTTGCATCGTCGTTCCTCTGCCCCGCGAAGGGCGTTCAGCCTGCCGCAATTCCCGGCGAGTGCTGCTCGCCACGCTCGGCGCGCGCCAGCTGGTCCTCCCGAAAGTCGCGAAACGGGCGCAACAACCGTTCGGCAACGTCGGCACGCCGGATAGCGCGATCCGCGGCCGCGCGCTCGTCGGGATGAAAGTCATCGATCTCGACGCGCGAGACACCGGCGCGCTGCTCAAGCAGCCGCTCGAGCGTATCGATCCGGTCGAAGGCGACCGACAGTTCGGAGGCCAGCGCGACGAACGCCGCATGCAGCTGGTCGATCGCGGGATCGTCGAAGACCTGCGGACGATGCCCCTTGGGGCGGCGCGGGGGAGTCTGCATTTCGCTCATGTGCCGATCCTTTCGAAGAATTCGAGCCAGGCGCCGTCTGGCGCGCGCACGGCCAGCAGCCGGACCAGGCCGTACGGACGAATCTCGAGCATCGCAGGACCGGCGGCGATCGGCCATTCGGCTTTCCGCAGCCGGCTTTCGATCACTGCCAGGTTGGTGACCGGGAACCGCAGCGCCAGCACGCCAAGGTTCGGCGCGACGGCGCGGCTCGCCAGATCCCGCCCCTCGACGCCGGCGAACTGCACCAGCTCGACCTGGGTCGGCCCCGTGCGCCGCGGGCCGAGGATCGCGAACGGCATCGGCCTCGCCGCGACGAGGTTCGCCGGCAGGCCGAAATTGTTCGGTTCGCGCCGCGGGTTGGTGAACCGGCCTTCGTTGACGACCTCGAAACCGAGGACCTCCGCATAGAAGCGGCGCGCCGCCGACAGGTCGCGCACGCTCTGCATCGCGTTGAACGGCCGGCGCAGCCGACGCAGGTCGGGGGCATCCGGCATCCGCGGCTCGAGCCGCTCGTAGATCGATACTGCGATGCCATCGGGACCGGTCAACACGACGTTGGTCAACTGGACGCCCGAATCGCGCATGTCGAGCAGCGTCGGATCGTTGAACGACGACCAGCCGAGACCCTGGGCCGCGCGATAGACGCTTGCCGTCGCGTTGGAGCGCGTCATCAGGCTGAGCACGCCGCCAGTATCCCAGGGCATTGCGCCGGAGCGGATCCGTACCGCCTCGGGCCGATCGAACGCGACCAGACGAACGAAGCCCGGCTTGCCTTCGGCATCGGTGACCAGCCACTCGCGGCGGCCCGGCGAGGTCGGCCAGGCAGCGGGCTTGCCTGCGTAGAAATCGAGCACGGGGCCGGGCAGGGGGCCGTCGAACTGCAACCGCCAGCCCGCGACGTCGGTCAGGAACCGCAGCATCGCCGGCGCGTCGCGAACACTGAGCACGGCTTCCTGCCAGCCGGCATCGAGCGCCGAATCGAGCTCCAGTGGCACAGCGCTCGCGGCCTGCGCGGCAAGCGTCGGCGACAGTGGAAGGAGTGCCAGGGCCGCGAGCGCCACACGCACGACCTGCGTGGCCCACGTGGCGCTCCGTCCCGCTGCACAGCCCGCACGCACGTCCGGACCCTCAGTTCTCGATTAGTTCGATCAGTTCACCGGCCAGGCCGGTGGCGATCGCCGCACGACGCCCGTGGTAGGGAGCCTGCGGCAGGGCCTGCGGCGGCGACAAGTAGGTGAGCGAATCCGGTAGGCGTTCGACGCCGAAGCTCACCATCGCGATGGCGGGCGGCAATTCGTCGCCGGTCGAGCGGCGCGGCAGCGTGCCCGCCGGCATCGTGTCGGCCTCGATGTACGACTGACCCGTCAGCGCGATGGCCGCGAGGTCGTGCCTGGTGTCCGCAGGCAGGCCGTGGGCGTTGGAAATCACCGAGATGACGCCAGCCACCACCGGCGCCGTGCCGACTCCGAAGTGCTGCGTGTAGAAGGCATTCAGCGCGGCGGCCGTGGGTCCGCCGAGAATCACGATGAACACCCGGTCGATGAAATGCTTCGGATCGGGCGTATCGAACTCGGGCAGCTTTTCCTTGAAGGATGTCAGGTAGAGCGACTCGTTCGCCGGCCCGAGGACCTGCATCGCGCGGATCTTGTCGGAAAACGACAGGTCGGCGGGTGGCCCGATCAGATGGAAGGGCGAGTCGACGAGCCTCGCGGCGGCTGCATCGGTGTCCTGCACCATCAGCTCGGCCGCGTTCCAGCCCATGTGGCGGAACGGCACGTAGGTCGGCGACGACTGGCTCTCGACGAAGCGGAACGAGGTGCTGCCCTCGCCGCCGGGCAGCATGATCGCGTACCGACGGCCCGCGAGCGCAGGTCGCCCCCAAAGCTGCGCCTGCGCGGCGGGCACGCGCCCGCGGTCGACTAGTTCGTAGCCGAGGTAGAGACGATAGGTGTCGATCATCCGCTGCAGCTCGGGGGCCGCCACGGTGACGCAGGAAATCGGTCCGATGCGCGACATCGCGAACCTCAGGCGCCGACGCGCCGCAGTGACAGGAGATAACGCTGCACCGTCGCGAGATCGGCCACCTCGGCGTACTTGGCCTGCAGGTCGAACAGGTTGGCCTCATGAGGCCCCGGGGCGCGATCGCCGACCGCCTCGCGCACGATGACCGGGATGAAGCCGTGCTGGCAGGCGTCGACGCCAGTGGCACGGACGCAGCCGCTGGTCGAAACACCCGCGATCAGAAGGGTGTCGACGGCGAGCGCCGTCAGCGTCGAGGCGAGCGAGGTACCGAAGAATGCGCTCGCGTACTGTTTGGTGATGACGGTTTCGCCTGGCGCCGGCTCGAGTCCGTCGCCAAAACGCGAGAGTTCCGGATCCGCTCCCGCCTCGAAGCAGGCGAGCGCGGGCACCTTGCGGAAGAACACGCCGCCGTCGCGACCGCCTTTCTGGAACGCGACATTCGTGTGCACGACCGGGATGCCGGCCGCGCGGCAGGCATGCAGGAGGGTCTCGCAGTCGACGCGCGCCTGCTCGACGCCGGCATACAGCGGCGAAGTCGGCTGCAGGTAGGCCTGGACGAAGTCGATGACGACCAGCGCCGGGCGCTGCCCGAAGGCCATCGACTTGCCGAAGCCACCGCGGGCGTAGTTGTCCTGGAGGGATTCGCTCATTGGAACCTCAGATGACCTTGGCGGCGCGCAGCTGCGCGAGGCGCTCGGCGGTGTAGCCGAGCAGACTGGCGTAGACCTGCTCATTGTGCTCCCCGAGCTCGGTCGGGGCGGAGCTGCGGATGCCGCCGGGGGTTTCCGACAGCTTCGGTGCGACGTTCTGCATCCTGAGCTCGCCGAAGTAGGGGTGCTTGGTGGTGACGATGGCCTCGCGCGCCTTGAAGTGCGGATCCTCGAGCATGTCGGGGGCGCGGTAGATCAGCCCGGCCGGCACGCCGAACTTGTCCATCAACGCCAGCACTTCTTTGGTCGTCAGCGTGCTGCTCCAGGCTTCGATCAGGCCGTCGAGCAGCTTCTGGTTGGTGCCGCGCGCCTGGTGATTGGAGAAGCGCTCGTCCTTGGGCCAGGCGGGCTGTCCCATGGCCTCGCACAACCGGCCGAACACGGTGTCCTGGTTGCCCGCGATCAGCGCCAGTCCGTCGCTGGTCTTGTAGACGTTGGACGGGGCGACATTGGGCAGGATCGCACCGGTGCGCTCGCGGATGTAGCCGGTCTTGTCGTACTCGGTGATCAGCGACTCCATCATGTTCAGCACGGCTTCATAGATCGCCGAGTCGACGACCTGGCCGCGACCGGTCTTCTCACGGTAGTGCAGGGCCGACAGCGCGCCGAGGCAGGCGAATGTGGCGGCCAGTTCGTCGCCGATGCTGATGCCGACGCGCGAGGGGGGCGTGGACGGGTCGCCCACCACATAGCGCAGACCGCCCATCGCCTCGCCGACCGCGCCGAAGCCGGCCTGGTGGGAATAGGGGCCGGTCTGGCCGTAGCCGGAGACGCGGATCATGATCAGGCGCGGATTGATCTTGGACAGCTCTTCGTAGCTGCAGTCCCACTTCTCCATGGTGCCTGGGCGGAAATTCTCAAGTAAAAAGTCAGAATTCTTCACTAACTGCTTGAGAATGCTCTGACCTTCGGCCTGCCGCATGTCCAGCGTGATCGCCTTTTTGTTGCGCGCGACGACCGGCCACCACAACGACGGCTCGCCCGCCTTCTGGCGTCCCCAGACTCGCAGTGGATCGCCCTGTCCGGGCGGCTCGATCTTGATCACCTCGGCGCCCATGTCGCCGAGCAGCTGGCCGCAGAAGGGGCCAGCGAGGAGGGTGCCCATCTCGATCACGCGCAGGTCGGATAGGGGACCGTTCTTGAACTTCGGATCGGCGGCCATCGGCGTCCTCGGGTGGCTCAGTTTGACGAGGGCGCAACTTGTACAGAGCGCCCGATGAACGGTCAAGCAAGCCACGGCCGACCGCCCGTTACCCTTGCTAGAATGACTCTTGCGGCGCCGATTCGCGCGTCCTTCACCTGCCGGTATCCCGCCATGAACAAATCAGTCGAGATCGTAGAAGTCGGCCCGCGCGACGGATTGCAGAGCGAGCCCGGCGTGATGCCGACCGCGAGCAAGGTGGAGTTCATCGAACGCCTGATCGATTCGGGCCTGAGAAGGCTCGAGGTCACCAGCTTCGTCAACCCCAAGAAAGTGCCGCAGATGGCCGATGCCGAGCAGGTGCTCGCCGCCCTGCGCCGCCGCGCCGTCGTCTGGTACGTCGGGCTGGTGTTGAACCGTAAGGGCTTCGACCGGGCAGTCGCGGCCGGCTGCAACGAGATCGGCATGGCCGTGGTCGCCAGCGACACCTTCAACCGCCGCAACCAGGGGGTCGGTACAGAGGAATCGATCGCAGCCTGGCTGGAGATCGCCGCGGCGGCGCATGCGGCCGGCGTGCGGCCGCAGGTCACCGTCTCGGCGGCCTTTGGCTGCCCGTTCGAGGGCGAGATCGCCGTGTCGCGGGTCATCGAGATCGCCAAGCGGGTCGCGGAAGGGCGGCCGCACGAGATCGCGTTCGCCGACACGATCGGCGTCGGCGTGCCGTCCCAGGTCAGCGAGATCGTCGGCCGGGCGCGCGAAGCGCTGCCGGGCATGCGGATCCGCTGCCATTTCCACAACACCCGCAATACTGGCCTCGCTAATGCCTATGCCGCGGTGGAGGCCGGTGCCGTTTCCCTCGACGCCAGCGCCGGCGGCATCGGGGGCTGCCCGTTCGCGCCCGCGGCGACCGGTAACATCCCGACCGAAGACCTGGTCTACATGCTGCATCGCTCGGGCATTGCCACTGGCCTCGACCTCGACAAGCTACTCGACACCGGGCGCTGGCTGCAGGAAGCGCTGGGTCGCCCCGTCCCCGGCATGCTGCTGAAGGCCGGTGGATTCCCGCGGCCCGCTCAACAGGCGGCCTGAGGTGCGTCGTTTCTTCGCAGCGCATTGCGCCGCGACCGGCGAGGCAGGATACTTCGGCCTCATTTTTTTCCACATTCGCAAGCCCAAGGGGGGCGCATGTCATATCGATTGGGTGTAGATGTCGGCGGCACGTTCACGGACCTGCTGCTGGTCAATGAGAAAACCGGCAAGACCTGGTCAGCCAAGGTTCCCTCGACGCCTGCAGACCAGTCGGTCGGGGTGCTCAACGGCATCACGCGCGTCTGCGAGCGTGCTGGCATCGATCCCACGGCGATCGACCACGTAATGCACGGCACTACCGTCGCCACCAACACGGTCCTCACCGGCACCGGCGCGCGCTGCGGCCTCGTGACGACCAAGGGCTATCGGCAGGTGCTGCAGATCGCGCGCTCGTACGTGCCCGGCGGCCTCGGCGGCTGGATCATCTACAACAAGTCGCTGCCGATGGCGCCGCTCGCGTGCACGATCGAGGCCGACGAGCGCGTCAGTGCCAAGGGCGAAGTCGTCCATGCGCTGAACGAGCAGGCGCTGCGCGAAAGCCTGCGCACGCTGAAGGCGAAAAAGATCGAGGCGCTGACCGTCTCGCTGATCAACTCCTTCGCGAATCCTTCGCACGAGAAGCGCGTCAAGCAGATCGCGATCGAAGAACTGCCGGGCATCCCGGTTTCGCTCTCGTCCGACGTCGTGCCCGAGATGCAGGAATACGAGCGCACGGTCACCACCGTCGCCAATTCCTACGTCCGCCCGCGCGTCGATCGCTACGTCAAGAACCTGCAGGCGAAGCTCAGCGAGGCGGCCAAGGACGTCAAGCTGCACATCCTGCGCTCCGACGGCGGCCTGGCCTCATCGGCCACCGCAGCGGAATACCCGGTCAACCTGCTGATGTCCGGCCCCGCGGGTGGCGTCACCGGCGCCCTCTGGGTCGCCGTGCAAGCCGGCTTCCCGAACCTGCTGACGGTCGACGTCGGCGGCACTTCCACCGACGTCGCGCTGATCCAGAACGGCGAGCCGCGCCTGCGCCGCGAGACGACGATCGGCGACGTCATCGTGCGCGCCTCGTCGGTCGACATCCGCACCGTGGGTGCGGGCGGCGGTTCGATCGCCCACGTTCCCGAGCTGACCAAGGCGCTGCGCGTCGGTCCGCAGTCCGCCGGCGCGGACCCGGGCCCGGCGGCCTACGGCAAGGGCGGCACCGAGCCGACCGTGACCGATGCCAACATCGTCCTCGGCTACTTGCCGGAGATGCAGAAGCTCGGCGGCGACATGGTGCTGAACCGCGAGCTGGCGCTGACGGCCGTCCGGAAGGTGGCCGATGCCCTGAAGATGCCCCTGAAGGGCGCCGCCGAAGGCATCTTCAACATCGTCAACGAGAACATGGTCGGCGCGCTGCGCCTCGTGTCGGTCGAGCAGGGCTACGATCCGCGCGACTACGCGCTGATCGCGTTCGGCGGCGCCGGCCCGCTGCACGCCAATGCGCTCTCGAAACTGCTCGGTTCCTGGCCATCGATCATCCCGCCGGGTCCGGGCGTGCTGTGCGCGCTGGGTGACGCCACCACGGCCGTGCGCGACGAGCGTGCCCGCACCTACGTGCGCAAGTTCTCCGACACCAGCGCCAAGGAGATCGAGAAGATCCTCAAGGAGCTGGCGGCGGATGCCTCCAGGGCCATGGAGAAGGAAGGCGTTCCGCGCAGCGAGATCACGACGTCGTACCAGGTCGACCTGCGCTATCACGGACAGGGGCTGCGCCTGACCGTCTCGATGGACCTCAAGGACCTGCAGAAGAAGGGCCTCAAGGCGGTCTCCGAGCAGTTCGATGCCGAACACAAGCGCCTGTTCACGTTCGCGCTGCCGCTCGAGCACGAGCTCGTCACGCTGCGCGCCGCGGTGCAGGGCCAGGGAATCAAGATCAAGCGTCAGGTGCTCGCCAAGGGCGGCCGATCCCCGGCTGCCGCCGTCGTCGCGAAGCAGAAGTCCTACATGGGCGGCAAGGACGTGACGGCCATCGTCTACGACCGCGCCAAGCTCAAGACTGGCAACAAGGTGCCGGGCCCCGCGATCGTCATAGAGATGGACTCCACGACCGTGATCCTGCCCAAGCACACCGGCACGGTCGATGCGTTCGGCAACATCCTGATCTACCCCGACGGCTACAAGCCGCGCGCGCGCGCCGGCAAATCGGCGGTTCGCGGCTCGAAGGGCGGCGGATCGAAGAAAGCCGCCAAGTAACCGATCCTCAGCGAACACACATCCAGGAAAATTCCATGCCTGCAACAATCGTTCAGCGCAACAAGAAGTCCTTCAAGAAGGTCAAGGTCGATACGGTCACGATCGACATCATCGAGAGCGCGTTGCGCAATGCGCGCTACGAGATGGACACGGTGCTATTCCGCACGGCGATGTCGCCGGGCATCCGCGAGCAGCACGATGAGTTCCCGATGATCGCCAACGTCGAGGGCAAGATGGTCGTCGGCCAGTTCGGCTCCTTCATCTGGGGCTTCATGCAGGGCTATGACGGCACGGTCGAGGAAGGCGACATCTTCCTGACTTCCGACCCGTACTCCGTGAACGGCGCGATCTCGCACGCCAACGACTGGCTGATGCTGATGCCGATCTACCGCGGCGGCCGCATCATTGCCTGGTCGGCGATGTTCGGCCACATGACCGACGTCGGTGGCAAGGTACCGGGCTCATTGCCCACCGACGGCACCACGATCTACGAAGACGGCATCGTCGTGCCGCCGATCAAGATCTTCAAGGCCGGCGTGCTCAACGAGGACGTGCTCAAGGTCGTGCTGCACAACTGCCGCCTGCCGCACTGGAACCTCTCCGACTTCAACGCGATCACGGCCGCGTTGCGCACCGCCTCGCTGCGCTGCGTCGAGATCGCCGAGCGCTTCGGCGACGACGTGTTCTACTCCGCAATGGACGCGATGCTCGATCGCAACAAGCGCGCGATGCGCGAGCTGATCAGGCGCAACGTGCCGGAGGCAAAGCAGCACTTCGAGGACTACATCTGCGACGACGGCCTCAACATGGGTCCGTACAAGATCAAGTGCAGCATGTGGCGCGAAGGCGATAAGTGCATTTTCGACTTCGCCGGAACCGACCCGCAGTCCATGTCCTCGATCAACTTCCTGTTGAACGAAGAGATGTTCAAGATGTTCGCGGGCATCTACATGATCATGGTCTTCGACCCGCAGATCCTGTTCAACGACGGGTTCTACGACCTCATGGAAGTGCGTATCCCGGCAGGCTCGCTGCTGAAGCCGCTGAAGCCCGCGGCGCTCTCCTGCCGCACGCACGCCCTCGGCCGCATCTTCGACATCCTGGCCGGCCTGCTCGGCCAGGGTAATCCGGACTTCATGTGCGGCGCCGGCTTCTCCGACAGCCCGCACTTCATGTACTCCGGCTACGACAAGAATGGCGAGTGGTACCAGCTGTACCAGATCACCTTCGGCGGCATCCCGGGCAAGCCCTTCGGCGACGGTCCGGATGGCCACTCGCTCTGGCCCTCGTTCACCAACGTGCCGAACGAGTTCCTCGAGAGCTACTTCCCGCTGCGCATCGACATCTACGAGACGATCACCGACACGGGCGGCGCCGGCAGATTCCGCGGCGGCAACGGCCTGCGCATCGGCTATCGCTTCCTGGAGCCGGGCGAGATCTCGATCCACGACGATCGCTGGCTCACCTATCCGTGGGGTGCGAACGGCGGCGAGCCGGGCGCACGCAGCCGCAAGCTGCTGCAGCGCGCCAATGGCACTCAGGAGCTGTTGCCGTCCAAGATCGACCACGTCAAGGTCGAGGCGGGCGACTTGCTGATCGCCGACACCTGGGGCGGCGGCGGCTGGGGCAATCCCCTCGATCGCCCGGTCGAGCAGGTCGCGTTCGACGTCGAGGCGGGGCTCGTCTCGGTCGAAGGCGCGAAGCGCTATGGCGTCGTGATCAAGGCGGACGGCAGCCTCGATGCCGTGGCGACCGAGGCGCTGCGCAAGTCTATGGCGGCCAAGCGCGGCCCGAAGAAGATCTTCGATCGGGGTTTCGACTCGATCGAGGAACTGAAGGCGCGCTGCAAGGCCGAGACAGGGCTCGAGCCGCCGGCCCCGCCGCGCTTCACGAAGTGGGCGAAGGTCGCCGCCGAGGCGCTGGCGGCGAAGGCCGCGGCGCGCAAGGGCGTCAAGGCGGCCTGAGGCCGGCCGCGCGTCCGGCGCCTGCGCACGCGCACGCGCACGCGCACGCGCACGCGACCAGGCAAAACAGTCCCCGCCCCGAAAGGTGCGGGGACTTTTTTTTGGGTACGATCTGAAGGGCACGCAGCCGCGCCAGGACTCGAGGAACGACGAACATGGCCGATACCTACGGACAGGTCGGATACGGGTCTTCCGAGACCGGCTACGGCCAGCGGGCCGCAGTGCTGGTGGTCGACTGGCAGACGGCCTTCACCGACCCGAAGTACCCGCTCGGCGGGCTGGCACGTCTGCACGCCGCCCGGGATCGCACCGCGGCGCTGCTGAAGGTCGCGCGTGCTCACGGTGTGCCGGTGGCGGCCTGCTACACCGCCTACTGCAGCAGCAAGGACATGCCCTTCTGGAAGGTGAAGGCAGTGCGCGACGATTTCTACTACGGGCATCCCTGCACCGAGATGGACCCGAAGATCCATGACCCCGGCGACTTCACCTACTGCAAGAATGCCCCGTCGATGTTCTTCCAGACACCGCTGATCACATTCCTGGTACGGCAGAACATCGACACCGTGATCGTCACCGGCTGCACCACCAGCGGCTGCGTCCGCGCCACCATCGTCGATGCGTTCTCTTTCGGCTTCCGCGTGCAGGTGCCGCAAGACTGTTGTGGGGACGCCGAACAGGGCCCGCACGACGACGCGCTGCGCGACTGCGGGCGTCGCTACTGCGACGTCACGGACAGTGACGGGGTCATGCAGTGGCTCGAATCCCAGGCAAGGGTTGCTTGAGAAGGCGTACCGGGTGACGATGAGCATCTGGCCGTGACGGCCAAAGGCGTGGCGGAGCTCAGCATGATTTCGAGGCGAGATTTTCTGCAGGTTTCGGTGGCTTCGGCCGGAGGCCTGCTGGTGGCGTGCAAGGCGGTCGAGCCCGCGCCCGACGCGGCGCCGGTTGCCGCGGCCGCTGCCGCGCGGCCTGTCGGCCCGGTCGCCTTCAGCGCTTACCTCGAGATCACGCCGCAGAACCGCGTGGTCGTCACCTGTCCGCAATCGGAGATGGGGCAGGGTGTGCACGACGGCCTGCCGAAGATCCTCGCCGAGGAACTCGACGCGGACTGGGCGCTGGTCGACGTGCGCCTGCCGTATGCCGACGACGCCTTCATCAACCCGACCACCAAACGCCACCGGACGGCGAACAGTGAATCGACCGTCGTCTATTTCGACCTGCTGCGCAAGGCCGGTGCGACCGCCCGCGAGATGCTCGTGGGCGCTGCGTCCGCCGCCTGGGCCGTCCCCGCGGCGGAGTGCCGGACCGGGGCGTCGCGTGTCACGCATACGCCCAGCGGCCGCAGCGCCACCTACGGCGAGCTGGCGGCTGCGGCGGCCGCAATGCCGGTGCCGACGGCGCCGCGGCTGAAGGATCCTTCGCAGTTCCAGCTGATCGGCAAGGCGACGCCGCGCAAGGACACCCCGGCCAAGGTCGATGGATCGACGGTCTTTGGGCTGGACGTCCGCCTGCCCGGGATGCTCTACGCCGCGCTGCGCCGGGCGCCCGCGGTCGAGTCGAAACTGGTCGGGTTCGATCGCGATGCAGCGCTGAAGCTGCCGGGCGTGGTCGACGCGTTCGCGATTCCGGATGGCGTCGCGGTGATCGCCCAATCAACCTGGCAGGCCCTCAAGGCCGCCGAGGCGCTCGAGGCGCAGTTCGACGTTGCCGCGGTGCAGGGCCTGAACAGCGCGGCGATCCGCAAGCGGATGCTCGCTGCGCTCGACGAGGACGCGAAGGCGCAGCCCGGGCGGCCCGCATTCGGCGGCACGCCATACGACAAGGCTGCGACGCTCGCCGCTCTCGCGGCGGCCCCGGTCAAGCGCGACTGGACCTATGAGGTGCCGTTCCTCGCGCATGCGGCGCTCGAACCGCTGTGCGCCACCGCGGTGGTCGCCGACGGGCGCTGCGAAGTCTGGGCCCCGACCCAGCAGCCCGACCGCACCCGCGACGCGATGGCGCAGATCACCGGCCTGCCGCGCGCACAGTGCCGTCTGAACGTCACCTTCCTGGGCGGCGGCTTCGGCCGCAAATGGGAAGTCGATTTCGTCCGCCAGGCCGTGCAGATCGCGAACCACGCGAAGGGCCGTCCGATCAAGCTCACCTGGACGCGCGAGCAGGACTTCCTGCACGACCGCTTTCGACCGGCACACATTGCGCGCACCCGCGTCGGTCTCGGCAAGGACGGCACCGTGCTCGCGATGCATACGCGCACCACCGGCATCAGCATGTGGAAGCAGCAGGGCAGGCCGGCGATTCCAGGGATGGGTGATCTGTTCGCGCTCGGCCTGCTGATCAACGACCGCTATGGTTTCCCGAACAAGTTCACCGACTACGTCGAGACGCCCGACCCGATTCCGGTCGGCACCTGGCGCTCGGTGTCAGCGTCGATGAACACCTTCTTCTCCGAGGCCGCGATCGACGACATCGCGATCGCGACGCGCCGCGATCCGCTGGAACTGCGGCTGTCGATGCTCTCGGATCCGCGCGCCCAGGCCGTGCTGAAGCTGGCGGCGGAGAAGGCGGGCTGGGGCCGCAAGCTGCCGCGTGGCCGTGGCATGGGCATCGCGCTCGGCGTCGGCTTCGATTCCTACTGCGCCGAGGTGGTCGAGGTGTCTTCGGCCGGCGGCAAGATCAAGGTCGAGAAGATCGTCTGTGCGTTCGATTGCGGCATGGTCGTGGATCCGCGCAACGTCGAGGCCCAGGTCGAGGGCGGCATCGTCTGGGGCCTGAGCGCGGCGCGCGACGGCCAGATCACCTTCGATTCAGGCGCGGCCGTGCAGACCAATTTCCACCAGGGTCCGCTGATCCGGTTCAACGAGATGCCGGTCATCGAAGTGCACCTGATGCAGAGCGATCAAAAGCCGGGCGGCTGTGGCGAAGCCAGCGTGCCGCTGGTTGCGCCGGCGCTCGCCGGCGCGATCCATGCCGCCACCGGCAAGCGCGTACGCAAACTGCCGATCGTCGAAGCCGGTTTCACGCTGGCCTGATCGCAAGGCTCGCCGGAAACACGCCATGCAGCGCGTTGGCTTCTGGATGGGCATGGGCCTGTTCGTCCTGATGATGGCGCTCGAGCCGCCGGACGGTCTGTCGCTGCTCGGCTGGCGTACTGCGGCGGTGACGGTGCTGATGGCGACCTGGTGGTTCACCGAGGCCGTGCCCGTCACACTGACCGGCAGCCTGCCGTTCCTGCTGCTGCCGTTACTCGGCGTTGCGAAGCCCGAGGCGGTCGCCGGCCAGTACATGTCGCCGGTGCTGTTCCTGGTGCTCGGTGGTGCGCTGATCGGGCTCGCGTTCGAGAAATGGGACCTGCACCGGCGCGTTGCGCTGGCGGTGGTCGCGCGCGCCGGCGCCGAGCCCTCGCGCCTGCTGTTCGCGATCATGGCCGTCACCGCCTTCATCTCGATGTGGGTCAACAACTCGGCGACCACGGTGATGATGCTGCCGATCGCCACGGCGACGCTGGTGGCGGTGACGCGCACGCTGGACAGCGCGACCCCCGATCCCGACGAAAAGCGCTTCGCCGCGGCGCTGGTGCTCTCGATCGCCTACGCCTCGAATCTCGGCGGCTTCGCGACGCCGATCGGCACGCCGGTGAACCCGATCGTCATCGGCATCCTCGACAAGAACCTCGGGGTGCAGGTCAGCTTCCTCCAATGGCTGGTGTTCGGCGTACCGATCCTGCTGGTGTCGCTGCCGCTGACGTGGTGGCTGCTGCGCGTAGTGCTGCCGTTCCGGCTGCAGACCGGCAGCCCCGAGTCGATCGCCGCGGCGATCGGCCGCCCGCCGCCGATGGGCACGCCCGAGCATCGCGTGCTGACCGTCGTGGCGCTGACCAGCGCGGCGTGGGTGACGCTGCCGCTGCTGGAAAGGCGCCTCCCCGGCCTCACGGATGCTGGCGTTGCGATCGCGGCTGCCCTCGCGCTGTGCGTGATCCCGTCGGGTGAGCGGCGCGAGCCATCGCGCGGCCGCTTCCTGATCGAGTGGAACGACGCGCGCCAGGCGCCGTGGTACCTGATCCTGCTGCTTGGCGGCGGCCTGGCGCTCGCCGACGCCGTCGTCAAGAGCGGCCTGAGCACCTGGCTCGGCGGCGAGACCCAGGCCGTGGCGGGACTGCCGCTCGGCCTGCTGCTGTTGGTGGTCGCGTTGATGTGCGTGTTGGTCACCGAATGCGCCAGCAACGTCGCCACCGCGTCGATCTTCATGCCGATCGCGGCAACGCTGGCGGTCGCCGGCGGTCACGATCCGGTGCTGGTGTCGCTCGCCGCTGGCCTTGCCGCCAGCTGGGGATTCGCCAATCCAGCCGGCACCTCGTCGAACGCGATGGTGTTCGCGAGTGGCCGCGTGCGCGTGCCGCAGATGCTGCGCGCGGGATTGCTGGTGGATCTCATGGGCGCGGTGCTGGTCGCGCTCACCTGCGCACTGATCGTGCCGCTGCAGGACCTGCACTGACTCCCGGCGCGTGGGCGGGCGAGGGCGAGGGCGCCGCCTCGGCGGGCTCGCCGTCGGCCGCGGCGGACCGGTACGATATGAAGGGTTTCCAGGAGTCCCCGATCAAGCCATCGTTCCGGACCTTCATGCGGGCGTCGCTGGTCTGCACGATGTTCGCCGCACTCGTCAGCGCGCCGGTGCGGAACGAAGTGATTTCGAGCTCCGCAATCGGGTTCGTGCTGCAGCATTCTGCGGAGGTCGCCGCGACGCCCGCGAATGCCTACCGGGTCGCGGTACGCGACATCGGACGCTGGTGGGACAAGGGCCATACGTATTCGGGCCACAGCGCGAATCCCCGCCTCGAGGCGAAAGCTGGAGGATGTCTCTGCGAACGCCTGGACCGCGGCGGCAGTGTGCAGCATCTCGAAGTGGTCTACGTGCAGCCCGGCCAGACCTTGCGGTTGATCGGCGGCCTCGGGCCGCTGCAGGAACTCGCGGCGCAAGGTGCGTTGACTTGGCAGTTCAAGGCATTGGATGGCGACCGCACACGCATCACGTGGACTTATCGGGTGACGGGAGTCGACGCGGCAACATCCGCATCGCTCGCACCGGCAGTGGACCAGGTGATCGGGACGCAAATCGCACGACTGGGGGGTTTCATCGGGACCGAAAAACCCTGAGGTTGCCAGCGTCGGCAAGCCACCATCTATTTAACTTAATATACATTATGCGTACTACAGAGCTGGGTCCGGTTTACTCTCGGCCTGCGCGCTGGCGCCACCCCTACCGAGGTTCGCATTGCGCGCCACCACATCGCGGGGCGCGCTGCCGCGCTGGCCGCGCTCTACCAGCCCGGCCGTTCCAGTGGTCGGACCGCGGCCTCAGGCCCGACGCGTGTGGTTGGACACCGCCCACGGCGAGCCGCGACTTTCCCAGCGCGGACGTTGCTGAGGGCCGGCCTGTCCCCCCGTCCTTGGCGACAGCAGGCGGTCGAACTCACGCTTGACCACGCCATAGCATTCGCAGGCCCGCGCCTCGAGTGCATCCCGGTCGAGGATTGCGATGCGCCCTCGCCGATAGTCGATCAGTCCGGCACGACGCAGCTTGCCCGCCGCATCGGTGACGCTTTCACGGCGGACGCCAAGCCGATTGCCGATAAGTTCCTGGGTCATGCTCAATTCGTTCGATGGGGAGCGATCCAGCGCCAGCAGCAGGCAGCGGCAGAACTGCTGGTCGAGCGAGTGGTGCCGGCTGCAGATCGCAGTCTGCGCGACCAGCGTCGAGAGCGCCTGCGTGTATCGAAGCAGCAACTGCTGCAACGCGCCGCCGCGGCGGCATTCCTCTGCCAACAGTTGGCTCGGCAGGCGGAAGCCGTGGCCAGCGTTCTGCACGACCGCGCGATGTGGCGTGGCATCACCACCGAGTACCACCGCTACGCCCACCATTCCGTCACTGCCGACGGTCGCGATCTCGGCGGCTGCGCCATCGCTCAAAACGCAGCAGAGTGAGACGATCGCGGTCGTGGGAAAATACACGTGCCCGACGCGTTCGCCGGAATGGTGCAGCACCGAGCCGCCTGGCAGTTCGACCAGTTCGAGGTTGGACCAGATGCGACTGCATTCCTCGTATGGCAGCGCGGCCAGCAGGTGATTGCGCCGCGCTGCCGGAATTTCGAAGGTATAGCGGCCGATCGGGATCCTTGGCTGTTCGACGACGTGCATGTGTGCGCTCCGTTAAGGTTATCAGTGGTGTGCGGCTGGATGCGACGCAGTGTGCGGTTGCGGACACTGCGTTTCTGTCCGGCACCCCGGCTGATTCCATGTAGTCAATTCCCTACAGCGGTGAGCTCCGGCACAGCGCACCAAACATCGCCGGTCGCGGCCTGATGCCGGGAAGCGCGCAGCCGCGTTCAGATGGTCGGGGAAAACGAGGCCGCGCCTGAGCGGCACGTTGACTACGTGGTCAGGGAGATTTTCTATCCCTTGCCCTTGCCCTTGCCCTTGCCACTGGTAAAACGCGCTTCGACGACCTGCCAGTCGGTGTTTGCGAGCACGAACTTGGAGTAGGCGCTCCGCCCCTTCGGACCGAAGTCGTTCCAGTAGGCGTGCTCCCAGAGATCCAGCACGAACACCACATCGTGCCCTGCTGGCAACAGCAGATGGTGCAGATCGGCCCAGAGGTTGACCAGTCGCCGGGCCGCGGGATCCCAGGCGGCGACCACCCAGCCGATGCCGCGCGTCGTCGAAAGAGTCTCGATGTCGGCGCGCCAGACGTCGAATCCGCCGAACGCGACGTCCATCGCCTCGGTGGCGACAGAGGCCGCAACCGGCGCCCGGATTCCGGCCTGGCCGGCGAGTTGTTCGAAGTACCACTCGTGCAACTTCACGCCATTGAGCTCGAAGCTCATGCGACGCGACACCGACTCCCGTGGTCGAGTCACGCCGGCCGCGCTGCGGAGCAATTCGGGGTCCGCAACCGCAGCAACCAGTTCGTTGGTCTCGGCGAGATAGCCACGGTAGAGGTCGAGATGAGTCGTGAGCGTCTTCGGCGAGGGCCCGCCCTCGAAGTTGCGGAACTGAAAGCTCATCTCCCCGTAGGCGGGTTCGTCGCGTGGCGCGGTTTTTCCGATCGAAGCACTCATGGCTGTATCCTCGTTTGACGGCGCGGGTGACGCAGTCGGGTAAGTTTCTCGTTGAGTCAGATTGACTTGTCGTAGGACGGAAAATCGATCCCGGCGTCCTGCATCACGTCGCGGCGATCCTCGCCACGGGCGCGCTCCCTGCCGCGACGCTTTGCCTCGTAATCGCCCTCGCCCGGCACCGGCCCGTCGCGTCGCAAAGGTCGGCGCCTCAGCGCCGATCGCGCAATTCGCGCGCCAGGGAAACCGCTCCGATCAGCAGGCCGACCCGCCGCCCCGGAAGTCGCTTCCACAACGCCACAGCGCCCACCGTGGCAACCGCCGCGGTGATCCAGCGATAGCGCGGCGAAAGTGCCAGCCGCAGCACCTCGCTGCGCGGAAACGCGTCGTGCCGACGATCGATGCCCGCCGCATCGCGCAACTCAGCTCGTGTTTCCTCTAGTCGGTTCACCGGGTCTTCGATCAGTGACTCCTCGATCCTCTCAGTCGCCATCCCATGCTCCATCTGGGCAGCCATGTTCAGGCCCGCTCAGTTGCCGAACGATTACGAGACCCGGGCCTGATCCGATCCGGGTCCGCGTTGCGCCCCGCCGCCGTGAACGCCGCCACGGACGTCGTTGCCACGCCGGACGCCGCTCCGTCTCGCCTGCTCGACGAGAGCCAGTCCTTGTCCTTCTGCCATTCGTCCTTCAGTGCCTGCAAATGCGTCGAACGCGTCAGCATTGCGAATGCGCTCGAGAGGAAGCCAGCAGCGCCGCCGGCCATGGCCAGCAGAACGCCAGTCGCAATCCAGTAGCGATAGGGCGAACCCCATCCGGCGGCAATCAGCGTGGCGCCGACGAGGGTCACGAAGGCCAAGGCGAGCGCCACACCTACCGCCGCCCTCAAGGCCCTGGTCCGCGCGCGCGAGCCCAAGTCATGCAGTGCACAACCGGCGAGGTGGCCATAGGCCTCCAAGTGCTGGATCAAGGCCGGACCAAGGCGTCGAATGCGGATCACGGGGCTTCAGCGTCGCGAAGACAGCAGCGCCGCACCGACGATCAGGCCCGCGACCATGGCGATGCCGGCGACCGTCCACGGACGGCTGCGCACGTAGCCGTCGGTCGTGTCCGCCATTTCGCCGGCACTCTCGCGGACGCGGCCAGCGTTGCGGGTCACCGTATCCCGGACGCTCGAGAGCGACCCCTCGACGCGGTCACGCAGCTTGGATATGTCAGAGTCCTTCATGTTGGTGACGCGCTTGAGAAGGTCTTCGACATCCGAGAAGAAGCGCCCAGTCTCGCCGCCGCCCCGGTTGAGTTCGTTCATCGTGTCTCTGGATGCGTTCATGGAAAACCTCTGTGTTGGAAACCTGTGTTGAAAACCCCGAAACACCGGTCGCATCGAGCGTCACACCCAGTGTCCGAGGTACGTACGCATCATCCTGTCGATGCGCAGGTCGTCCCAGTGGGCGATGCACGGCGGCAACTGTAGGATTCACCTCACACCGGCGGCGCGCGACGCATCGCGGGCCCGATTGGTGGAGCGAACGGGCGACACACGGGTGCAGTGCGCGACGCCTGCCGGCATCACGACGCCTGCACCGACGCCGGACTGTCCGGCGGGGACTACTGCATCAGGCCATTTCGCAGCGCGTAGGAGGTGATATCGGCATTGGTCTTGAAGTTCATCTTCTCAAGCACGCGGCTGCGATACGTGCTCACCGTCTTGACGCTCAGGCAGAGTTCGTTCGCGATGTTCGATACGGCGCACCCGGTCGCGAGCTTGCAGAAGATCTGGAACTCGCGCTCCGAGAGTTGAGCGTGGATGGGGCGATCCCCGTCGCCGTCGATGTCGGAGACGAGCAGTTCCGCCAGCGTCGCGCTGACGTATCTGCGCCCCTGCAGGATCGTGTGTACCGCCTTCATTAGTTCCTCGGCCGCGCTGTCCTTGGCGAGGTAGCCGCTGGCGCCGGCGCGCAGCATGTTGAGCGCGTACTGGCGTTCCGGAAAGCCGCTGAGGACCAGGATCCGCGTGTCCGGGAAACCCGAACGAACGTGCTTAAGGATGTCGAGACCGCTGCGATCCGGCATATTGATGTCCAGGATCAAAAGGTCCCATCCGCCGGCGCGCAGTCGGTCGAGCGTCTGCTGTCCGGTGGCAGCCTCGCCGACCTCGCGAATGCTCCGATCCTCCATCAGGAATTGTTTCAAACCCGCACGCACGACCGCGTGATCGTCTGCGATTAGTACTCTCGCCATCATCATGTTCTCCCCGTCTGCTGACGGCTAAGCCGCTCCGACCTGAACGGCCTGCCTGGTCGTTGAACGCGTCGCCGGTGAATACCTGCCGGACTGGCACGCATAATTTACACGCTGCAACGCGAGACCGAGCGCCCGATGCGCGAACGGATGCTTCCGTTGCGCCCAGTGCGAATGTAGGCGGATTCCTACACGTTTCACGTGGAGCGGTCGGCCGCCACGCATTCCACCGACGCCGCGAGGTGACGTCGGTGACTTCCTACCGCAGATCGGGCCTCCCTCCGGTGCGCATCACGGTGTCCAGGCCCGAGGCTGGACGGCAGGGCCCTTGCCTGCCTCGGGAGATTCACCATGCGGCCGCTGACGATACTTTTACTGCTTGTCGCGGTCGTTGCAGGACTATTCGCCGGCCTGTTTAATGAACCGCTTGCGATTCTCGCGTCGCGCCTGTTGTCCTGCGCAGCGTTCGTCGCATCGATGATCACCTTTGCGCTGGGCCTGCCCCGAAAGCCCGGGGCCGCCGAACTCCCGTCGGACTCACCGTCTCGACATAGCAGCGGATCTCCTTCGCTTTCGGCCCTCGGCTGAGAGAGGTCTCACTTGAGGACACCAGCGATTCAGATCTCCCACGGTGGCGACGAAGGCCAGTCCAAGGGCATGGTCACGAGGCCGACGCGCGATGGGGGGGCTCCGCCGCGGACAGCTTTCGCGTCACGATTGCGATTCCTGGCGCTGGCGGAGCAGGAAGCAGCGCGCGCAGATAGACCGGGATCTGGAGCGTTGTGACCGGGAATTCGGCAACCGGCTCGCCGGCGTGATCCGACCGGTCCCGGACACGCTGGCGCGCTTCGCGCTCGGCGGCTGGGCGATGGTTTTCCCGCATACCTGGCTGGATGGGGCAGTAGCGGTCGCGGAGCGCTGCCTGCAACGAGTGACCGGGCAGGACCCGCACATCGGTACTGCGCCGATCCGCCTCGTCTTGTCGGCAGGCGTGGCCTCGCAGGATCCGGTACGACGCTACGGAGTCGATGCGGTCAGCAACCTGCTGCAGGCCGCGGAACGTGCGCAGCGGGAAAGCAGCGCGCGAGGCGGCTCGCGTGCGGTCGGATGCGCGGTCGGGTCGACCGGCGCCGCCGGATTTGCCTCGTAATCGCCTAATTGGAGGTGTTCACCCAATCGCGCCCAGGGGCGTGAGCCACCAGCATGAGCCGGCGCTGCGCACCGACGCGGCATTCGCGCCTCCAGAGGATTCGCAGGCCCGCCTGCGTGATCAGGAGCGGATAGGGGTGCGAAAACGTGTTCTCTGCGCCGTAGGGCAAGGAGTGCGCGTCGCCGTCGACATCATGCCCGTCCGCGAGTGGCTCGACGATTCCGAGCAGCACGGGTGGCAACGCGCCGACCATCCACGACAAGAGAGCCTGCAGGCGACGTTGCGGGAAGTACTGTAATACTCCGCCGTATGTGTAGAACACACTGCCGCGCCGGCCGTTGCGCAGCATCCAGGTCATACCCTCGCCCGTCTCGAATGCCAGGCGTGAGTCGCGAAACCTTGCGCGATTGATGTCCACCTGACGCCCTCTGGAATCGAGTCCGATGAATCGATCCGGATCAGACAGTTCGCGGCTCAGGTGCTGCAGCAACAGACCCGAGCCGCAACCGATTTCGCAGACTGTCTCGTAGCCTCCCCCCGTGTTCGTCATGGCGTCGCGAAGCGCCGGCACGATGTCGGAGTGGTGCGCGAGGAACACGTCCTGGAAGCGGGCCTCGGCGCGGGAGTGGAAGTCTATCGCCAGATCACCGGCCCAGACCCCGTCGTGCAGCGCGGTCAATTCGTCCAGCCGGCCGACCCGCAGATGCGTGTCGACCAGGCCGGCCAGTAGCAGGCGCTGCGAACGCGTGGGCGTGAAGGGCAGTTCACCCGCCTTGAATTTCGAGGCCGTCCCCGGAAACACGGAGACCAGCGCGCGTCCCGTTCCGAGGATCAGGTGACGCTTCCATCCCGTGTAGGGAAGTGAGAGCGGATAGGCGGCCAGTGCGGCGCTAGCCTCGCCACCGCAACACCCCCCCGATAGCGGAAAACGCCAGCGTGGGAGGTAGGAAGGCGCCCACGTCGCTCGACGCACCTGGGGTCGGACATGGCTGACGCGCAACCACGCATGTGGCCGATGGAGCGCGCTCGCGGCTGCATCGACACTGTGACATCGGTGATGGAGAAGCGCATGCGGGTCTGGACAACTATATCCCTGGTCGTGGCAACCCTGATCGCAGCGGTGGCGTACAACGAGATAGGCGTGCTGATGGCAAGGATGCTGTTTGTGTCCGCCGTCGTGGCGGCGATTCTCTATGGGGTGCGACTGGTAACACTGCAGATGGCGGGACCATCCAGCGACTGGGCACGCGAGCCATCGCCGCGGCGACAGCCCGAAAGGCCCCCTTCGCCCTCCATGTCGTTCACGCCGCCTCGGGCAGCGCCCCACGCCGAGCCGAGAGAGCCGCGATGACGTCCCTGGTGCGCGAGCCTCGCGAAGCGCTTGCGAACGAGCCCGAAGGCAAATCCGGGTCGGGGCAGAGAGGCACAGGACCTGCGGCTTCGTGGGCCCAGACGAAGAACCGCGCCGCGAACTCTGTCGACGCGTGGCCAAGGATCCCCGTCTGGCAGGCGAACCGGTCGAGATCACCGTCCACGAGCAATCGGTCGTTTGCGGGGGTTCGGTCCGCCATGGGCACCAGCGCGAATCGCTGGTGCACCATGCCGAGGGCATCGGAACCGCGGATGTCCGCGACAACCTGCTGGTCGGCGAGAATTCATAGGGAGCGGCCCCCCACATGAACGCCCCTGCGAGCTACCTGCCCGCCGTTGCCGCATTTGCCTTAGTCGGAGATACCCATGAAACTGTTCCGGACCCTTGGACTGATTACCGTGTTCGTCGCCACTGCCTCCTGGATGGACAACCGCTCGCAACAGCGTAACGAGCGACGTCGCGAACGCGAGCGCGTCGAGAAGACCCGCTGGGAGGGCGAAGGCGGCGCGACTCCGACCGGGTCGCATGTCAACGAAGTGCCCGCGCCCGGCGAGCCAGTGCCGAGCTGAAGCAGGGAATGGACTCTCAGCTTCGCGCCGGTGCCCGCGGCAGGCTCAGCCGTACGCGACTGTCGGAACCAGATTGCCGCCACTCTACGAGCCCGCCGGAATGACCGACCGCCGCACGCAGCAGTTCGCGGTGCATTTCCACCGCCATGACGGCACGCGGGCTGCCGGCGTACTCGATCGTCACGGTGGCATCGGTCGGAGTCGATTCCACCGCCGCGTCGAAGGCGGTACGCTGCGGCGCAGCCTCGATTGCCACGATCGCCAGGCCGGCCACCAGGTCGAACAGGTCTGCTGATCGCAAGTCCAACTGCACCTCGTCGGTGCGCAACGCGATCCGCCATTCGTGCTGACCACGGTGGATGGCCGGCATCAGCACCGCCTGCGCTTCCTGGATCGTCGCCACCAGCGGCGCCACGCGTGCTGGCGTCTGGCCCGAGACACCAGGGGACACCCGGTTCTCGAGCGCCTTGAGCGCGATCTTCAGCCGGCTCAATTCGTTCTTGGTGCGCAGCAGCAGGTTCGCGGCCGAGCCTGGATCCGCGGCATCACGCTGCTGCAGACGCGAGTGCAACTCCGTCGACAGCGCGATCCCGTTGAGGGAGCCATTGACATCGTGCAGCAGCATCGGCATCAGCAAGGTCAGGTTCTGTTGGCGCAGCGCGAGCCGTGCCGCGGCACCGGAGAGTGCGTCGGTGGCTTCCACCGCGATCGTCGAAATCATGGTCCGTCCGTCCCGGTGGCAACCGGCGCGTCGCCGATCACGCCGTATTCATGCAGCCGGTTGTAGAGGGTCTTGACGCTGACCCCGAGCGCCTCGGCGGTCTGCACCTTCGAGCCGTTGCACTGCTCGAGGGTCGCCAGGATCAGCCGTCGTTCGACGTCACTGATTCGACTGCCGATGCGAACCGTGATGCACGGACCCGTATCGCGCGCCGGCATCCCGAGTTCTGGCGGAAGGCAGTCGGGCATGATGATCGCATCGGCGAGGATAAAAGACTGGTGCACGACGTTGCGCAGCTCGCGCACGTTTCCCGGCCAACCGTAGTGGCGCAGGATCGACCGCGTCTCGGACGAAAACGACTTGCACAGCCCGTCCTGCGCGTTCAGTTCGTTGAGGAAGAACCCGGCCAGCAGTTCGATGTCCTCGGGCCGTTCCCGCAGCGCCGGCAGCGCGATCGGGAACACTCGCAGACGATACATCAGGTCGGCCCGCAGCTTGCCCTCGGCCACCGCCTCGCTCGCGATGCGGTTGGTGGCTGCGATGATCCGCACGTCGGTGCGCTGCGCGACCTGCGATCCGACCCGCATGAAACTCCCCGTCTCCAGCACCCGAAGAAGCTTCACTTGCAGGTCGGGCGCCATTTCCGTGATCTCGTCTAGGAACAGCGTGCCGCCGTTGGCCGCCTCGAAATAGCCACGATGCTGGCGCGTCGCCCCGGTGAAACTGCCTTTCTCGTGTCCGAACATCTCGCTCTCGATCAAATGGGGGGAGATCGCGCTACAGTTGACGGCGAGTAGCGACTGGCCTGCGCGACGGCTCAGTTCGTGGATCGCGTGCGCCACGAGTTCCTTGCCCGTACCGCTCTCGCCCGCGATGAACACCGGCACCGAGGTCGGGGCGACCCGCGCGATCTGCTCGTAGACCAGGCGCATCGGCGAGGAAGTACCGATCAGCCTGCCGAACCGTTCGGCGGTCGCCCGGAATTCCTCGCCTCGGCCGGTCTCCTCCTGCCCCGCCCCGGGCGCGGTCTCCAGGCTGGGCGCCACGCCGGCAAGGATGCGCTGCAATCGTTCGATGTCCACTGGCTTGATCAGGTAGTCGGCGGCGCCAAGGCGCAGCGCATCGATCGAGGTGTCGAGGCTGGCATGGCCGGTCATCAACACCACCGGCGGCCTGGAAGTCGAATCCAGTTCCTGAATGAACGCGATTCCGCTGCCGTCCGGCAGAAACAGGTCTGCCAGGATCACCGACGGCCAATGCAGCAGCAGCGCAGCGCGTGCCTCCGCGAGACTTGCTGCGCCGCGCGCGACGAATCCTTCGGCGCTCACCAGATCCACCAGCGATTCGCGCGTGGTGTCGTCGTCATCGATGACGAGCGCGCTCCTCACGCTACGCGCTTCCCGGATCCGCACATGGCATGCGCCTTGCTGGAACTGAGGCTGCCACGGGAACCGCGCGGACGACCCGTCCGCCTCAGTGCGCGCTCGACATTGCCGTATCCCATACGAACCCCACAATCTGCCGAGATTTCTTCGCCAGCGCCGTGCCGATCGAAGTGACTCTACAACGGAACTTGCTGCAGGATTTTCACGGTGCCTGCAACCTCGGCTGCAACGCCCGTGGCACAGATCGAGTGACGCACCGGATCATCGGGATGAATGGGGGACTCGCCGCTCTCGTGACGGACAATGATGCACGCCCGGGGCTGTCATTGGAATTGCTTGGTCAGTTGCCCTGGACACACGTCGAAGGTCCCGTAACGGAGAACCGCGCCAAAAACATCGTCAGCGACTCAGCTACAGCATTCCGGGCGGCCCGCCAGCCACGGCTGGCAGTGTACTTCCCGGTGTTTCCGGTTCCCACGCGTTGTCCGCGTTGATGTCGGCGGATCCTCGTTACGGTGAATGCACAGTGGCCGGGTGGGCCCGAAGCCAGTATCGGTTGGCTCGCCGAGCGCCTGTCAGACGGCGCTGACAGGTCTCGTGGAGCATGCCCGCGAGGGCCTCAGCGCAACACAGATCCTGCGACGCGCAGGCGCGTCGTGTCGGCGGTCTGGGCGCGGCGCGCGAGTTCGGCGAGCAGCCGCCGGCAGTCCTCGGCGGGAAGCGGACCGCTGTAGTAATAGCCCTGGGCGAAGTCGCAACCCAGGCTCGCCAGTCGCAGCGCGTGCTGCGCGGTCTCGACGCCCTCGGCAATCGTTTCGAGCTTGAGACTGCGCGCCATGCTGATGATCGCGCTGACGATGGCCGCGTCGCTCGAGTCCACCGCCATGTCGCGGACGAAGGAGCGATCGATCTTCAGGTGATCGATCGGCAGGTGCTTCAGGTAGCTGAGGCTCGAATAGCCGGTGCCGAAGTCGTCGATCGAGATCCGCACGCCGGCGGCGCGCAGCCCTTCGAGCGCGCCGATCTGACGATCGATCTCGCGCATCACCGTGCTCTCGGTCAGTTCGATCTGCAGCAGGCGCGGCGCCACGCCGTACTCGGCGGCGATGCCGAGCACCCGATCGCGGATGTTGATACGCTGCAGCTGCTGGGCGGAAACATTGACGGCGACCGGCACGACGGGCATGCCGTCCTTCGACCAGGCCGCGAGCTGGCTGCAGACCTGCCGCAGCACCACGTCACCGAGTTCGACGATCAGTCCGGCATCCTCGGCCACCGGGATGAACTGCGCCGGCGGCACGTCGCCGAACTGGGGGTGGCGCCAGCGGGCCAGCGCCTCGAGCCCGGCGATGCGCTCGGTGCGGAGGTCGACCAGCGGCTGGTAATGCACGGTCAGCTGCCCTTCGGCGAGCGCGACCCGCAGCGCCTGCTCGAGCTGCATGCGCTCGAGCACCTTGGTGTTCATCTCGGTCGCGAAGAACTGGTAGTTCGCGCGCCCGCGCTCCTTCGCCTGGTAGAGCGCGATGTCGGCGCTGCGCAGCAGCTCCGGCGCCGCGGACCCGTCGCGCGGATAGACCGACACGCCCATGCTGACGCTCACCGCAAAGTCGCGCCCGTCGATCGACAGCGGCTGGCGCAGGTGCTCAGTGATCCGCGACGCGACGCCCTCGAACACGCGCGGGTCGCGGGCGATCGACACGACGACGAATTCGTCGCCACTGATGCGCGCCACCAGGTCTTCCTTGGAGACGATGTGACGCAGCCGCTCGGCCAGCGCGCGCAGGAATCCATCGCCGACCTCGTGACCAACGGAGTCGTTGATGTTCTTGAAATTGTCGACGTCGATGTAGCACACCGCGAGCGCCGAACGTTCGCGGCCGGCCTGGTCGATCATGCCCGGCAGGCGGAAGTTCAGGTACAGGCGGTTCGGCAGGCCCGTGAGCGGGTCGTGGTTGGCGAGGTGTTCGAGGCGCCGCTGGTGATCGAGCAACCGCGCGTCCGCGAGCTTGCGCTGCGAAACGTCCCGGATCAGCAACGAGACCAGGCGACGGTTCTCCAGCAGCACCGGGCTGGCGGACAGCTCCACGTCGAGCAGGCTGCCGTCCGCGCGCCGCAGCGCGATCTCGCAGGGTGATCGACCGCCCTCGGCGACATCCGACAGCACGCCCCACAACAGCGGCAGCGACTGCGGATCGACGATGTCCTCGAGGTTGCTGCTCAGCAGGTCCTCGTTGGTACGGCCGGTGAGCCGCACGACCGCGGGGTTGGACTGCAGCACGGTCTGGGTCGCCGGATCGAACAGGATCAGGCCCTCCTCGGCCTGCTCCACGACCGCTCGATACAGCGTTTCGCTGACCCGCGCCTGGCGGCTCGAGCGCTCCAGCTTCTCGTCGAGCACGGCGCTGATCGCGATCACGAGGATCACCATGAAAACGATCGCACCGAGCAGGAAGGCGGCGGTCTCGCGCCCCTGTCGGTAGACCGAACGCGGGGTCCGCGTGCTGAGGACGATGGCAGGCGTACCGTCGAGTGCCGCGAGCCGGGCGTGGCCGCCGATCTCGTCGTCGCCGAGCGGCATCGAGAAGCGTGCGCTCTGGGTCTTCGTGCCACGGGCCCAGTCGACGACGGCGGCCGGGAGGGCGTCCGCAGGCGGCTGCTCGAGCTGCCACAGGGCGACGGGCAGCTGACTGACCGAGGACATCCGCTCGAGCGTCGCGGCATTGAGCATCCGGATGAACACCAGCGTGCCCCGCGCAGGCCCGGTGCGATCCGTCTGGATGATCGGGCTGGCATCGACCACGGCAACGCCATTGGGCATCCGCAGCACGATGCGGTCGTCGTGCTCCGCCGGAAGCCCGGCGAGCGCCGCCATGTTCTCGCGCAGGATGCTTCGCACCGGCTCGGTCGCGGGCACGGCGTAGAAGTCGCCGTCGGCCCGCTGTTCGGCCGAGTAGACCTCGCGGCCGGCCTCGTCGACGACGTAGACGACGTCGACTTCCATCTCGCGCAGCCCGAGCTTCGAGAAGTTCAGCTCGGCAAACTTGGCATTGCGGTCCCGGACGAAAGCATACATGTCGTCCCAGCTGGCGTAGTCGTTGCCGACCACCGCGATCTGCCGCAGTTCGGCCTGCACCGCCTTGACGACCTGCTCGGTACTCTGCCGGATCGACTCGGTTTCGAGCGATTCATAGCTCGAAAGCAGCACGCGGTCGATGACGAGCGCCACTCCCGAAACGAACAGCAGCGCGACCACCACGATCGCCACGAGGCGTCGCAAGCGGGGCTGGAGGGTTCGGAAGGTGGCCATGCGCAGAGGGAACATCGAGGGAGGAAGGGACTCCGTCGATGGTCCGGCAGCGGGCTGCGGTGGTACTTGACCCAGGTCGCAGAATTCCGCCCGTTTTACGGAATCTGCTGCGTCAAACTCCGAAGTGAGACATGTAACCGTTTGTAAAGACAATGATTACCGCCGTTCAGTCGCCGTCGATCGACTGCGGTCGCGGCGTCAGGTGCAGCGCGCGCGGGCAGAGGTTCCGGGGCGCCTAGGCCCGCTCCAGCAGAAGACAATTAACATAAAGGTATCAGTGGCTTGAAAACTCTTTCTGCTGTCCAGCCTGCGATCTGACAAAAGTCCTTCTTGTTTGAATTTTTTTGTTGGTCCGCGAGCGAAACAGGTCTATATTTCGAATGTAGTGGCTTGATTTCACGAGAAACCAGTCACCAAGGTTTCATGATGTTGCTTCTTAAGGTTGTGCGCCTAATCGCCGCGCGACTTCGAGTTTCAGGTTCAGGGGGTCGATATGGATGGCGCGTGGCACAGGTTCCGGGCGGCAGCGGTGATGCTGGCCCGATCGGGCACGGTCAAGGAACGCCTGCAAGCGGCCTATCGCCTGCAACTCGCGGACCTCGACAGTGAGCAGCTGACCGGCGATGTCCGCCGGCAGTTCGAAGCGCTGCGCCGCTCGCTGACGCGCGAGAAGCCCATGCGCGGCGAAGACGCGGTGGCCGCGACGATCCGCAAGCTCTCGAGTCGCGAGGCGGACGAGCTGGCCGCCGACCTGATCGAGATCTTCGCGGCCTGCTCGCGAACTCAGGAAGAGACGCCGCTGCGCCCGGGCGTGACGAGCACCCAGACCGCGCAGGTCATTCCGCTGTTCGCGCTCGAAGCCCGCCCCTGACGCCACGCAGCCCTGGAGCGCCATTCGCAGGGCGCTGCGACCGCTCGCCGCTCCGCCACTGAAGTTCGCGCTCAGTCGAGGGTGAACTCCACCACGTCCCCGCGTGCGGCATCCTCGCCGCGCGCCAACCTGCGGATCGAACTGACCAGAGCGCGCTCGTCCCAATCGACCTTTTCGGTCGCCAGATCGCGTACGCCCTTGGGCACCGGCGTCTGAGTTCCGAATTCCGGCAGCAGCAGCACGGGTCGGCGGATCGATTGCGCGTAAGTCATCTGGAACACGAGCAGGCTCGAGTGGCTGCGCAATAGGCCGGCCGTGGCGATCGTCAGTTCGGCGGGCCTGATCTGGCTGCGCAGGACTTCGCGCTGCGCATCGACGTCGCCCCCGGGCTGACGATCGGTGGCGGCATGACTGCGGTAGAAAAAATTCGGCGACGACTCGAGGAACTCGAACACCCGAAGGTAGTCTTCGTCGTCGGCCCAGGCATGCGTGACGAACAGGCGAAGTGGATTCTTTTCCGACATTTCCGGCGGCCCCGGCATCAGGCGAGGCCTGAGTGTAGCCCAGCAGGCCGGCGTCGTGCGCAGACGGCGCACAGGTGCGCGCAGTCTTTGCCTGCCGTTCCGATACGCTGCAGCGTACACTGGCAAATCCAATTCGGGAGGTGACGGTGCGACTTCTCGTCTACAACATCCGCTATGCGACCGGAACGGGCCCGGCGTTCCATCTTCCGCTTCCGGGCGCCGGCTATTTGCGCAGCAGCCGCAAGATCCTCGACGACATCACGACCTTCATCCGCGCCCAGGATCCGGATCTCGTCGGCCTGATCGAGGTCGACACCGGCTCGATCCGCACCGGCCTGGTGAACCAGGCCGAGCACATCGCACAGCGTCTCGGGCACTACACGGCTTACGAGTGCAAGTACGGCGCGAACTCGATCAATCAGATGATGCCGATCGTCCGCAAGCAGGGGAACGCGATCCTCGCCGCGCCGCGAGTCACGAACGAGCGCTTCCACTATTTCGACACCGGCATCAAGCGGCTGATCATCGAGCTGGAGCTCGACGAGGTCTGCCTGTTCCTTGTGCACCTGTCACTGAAGTACCGCCAGCGCCAGGATCAGTTGCGCTCGCTGCACGATCTCATCATCGGCTCGCCGAAGCCGGTCGTCATCGCCGGCGACTTCAACACCTTCTGGGGCACGAACGAGATCTTCCTGTTCATGCGCGCCGCGGGCCTCAAGAGCGCGAACGTCAACGGTCTGCTGTCATTCCCGGCGCGCAGGCCGCGCGTCGAACTCGACTTCGTGCTCGTCAGCGAGGACATCGAGGTGACCGACTTCCGCATCCCGGACGTGCGCTATTCCGACCATCGTCCGATCGTCTGCGACTTCCACGTGAAATCCACGGTCGGGGGCGATCGGCTCACGGCTGCCTGACGCCCGCCGCCTCTTGCGCAGGCCGCTCATGGAATCCACCGGCTGCTGGACGCTGACTCGCGATGCCGACGGCATCGTCTGGCTGGTGCTCGACAAGCCCGGCACTTCGACCAACGTGCTCTCGAAGGCCGTGCTCGAGGAACTCGACGCGCTGCTCGGCCAGCTCGAACAGGCGCCGCCGCGCGCCGTGGCGATCCGTTCCGCCAAGGCCAACGGCTTCATCGCCGGCGCTGACATCAAGGAATTTCGCGGCCTGCACAGCGTCGAAACCGCCTACGCGCTGGTTTCGGCTGGCCAGCGCGTGCTGGGCCGGTTGGAAGCGCTCCACTGCCCCACCGTGGCGGCGCTGCACGGTTTCGCGCTCGGCGGCGGCCTGGAGCTGGCGCTCGCCTGCCGTTATCGGGTCGCAGTAGGCGACGAACGGCTCGCGCTCGGCCTGCCCGAAGTACAGTTGGGCATCCACCCGGGCTTCGGCGGCACGGTGCGCGCCGTGCGCCTGCTCGGCGTGCGCACCGCGATGGACCTGATGCTCACCGGGCGCACCGTTCGCGCCGACAAGGCGGCGCGTATCGGGCTGGTCGACCGGCTGGTCGAGAACGCGCAGGCTCTGGAGCCGGCGGTGCGCGAGCTGGTCAACGCCCCCCCGGCGCCGCATCGTCCGCCGCTCGCGGAGCGCGCCCTCTCCTGGGCGCCGGTGCGCCCGTTGGTCAAGGCCTCGATCCTCAAACCGCTGCAGCGGCGCGCCAATTTGCAGCACTACCCCTCGCCCTACGCGATGGTGAACCTCTGGGCCGCGCACGGCGCGAGCGGGGCGGCGGCGTTCGACGCGGAGGCCCGCTCGATCGCCAGACTCTTCCTGTCGCCGACCTCCCGCAACCTGGTACGCATCTTCCTGCTGCAGAATCGGCTCAAGGCGCTTGGCGACGCACCGTTCGAGGTGCGTCACGTGCACGTCGTCGGCGCCGGCGTCATGGGCGGCGACATTGCCGCCTGGTGCGCCGCGCGCGGCGTCGACGTGACGCTGCAGGATCGCGGCGCGCAGTACATCGAGCCGGCGCTTGCGCGGGCGCGCGAGTTCTTCGCGCGCAAGCTCAAGGACCCGGCGCAGGTCGCCGCCGCCACCGGACGCCTGCGCGCGGACGTCGCGGGCAGCGGCGTGCCGCTCGCGGACGTCGTCATCGAGGCGATCTTCGAAAACCTCGAGACCAAGCAGGCGCTCTACGCGAGCCTCGAGCCACGCATGAAGGCCGGCGCGCTGCTCGCGACGAACACTTCCTCGATCGCGCTCGAGCCGCTGGCGTCGGGGCTGGCACGCCCGGGCCGGCTGGTCGGGATGCATTTCTTCAACCCGGTCGCGCAGATGCCGCTGGTAGAGATCGTGCACGGCGCGGCGACCGAGCGCGCCGCGCTCGATGACGCGCTCGCGTTCGCGCACCGCATCGACAAGCTGCCGCTGCCATGTCGCAGTTCGGCCGGCTTCCTGGTCAACCGGGTCCTCGTGCCCTACCTCTTCGAGGCGATGTTCGCCGCTGGCGAAGGCGTGCCTCTGCCGTTGATCGACCAGGTGGCGCTCGACTTCGGCATGCCTGTGGGACCGGTCGAGTTGGCCGACGTAGTCGGCCTCGACGTCTGCAGCCACGTCGGCAACATCGTGGCGGCCGAAATGGGACGAGCGCCGCCGGATCTTTCCCGGCTCAAGGAACTGGTGGCCGCCGGCAAGCTCGGCCGCAAGAGCGGCGAAGGCTTCTATCGCTGGATTGACGGCAAGGCGCGGAAACCCGCCGCATCCGGCGTGGCGGCCCCTGCGGACCTCTCCGACCGGCTGATTCTGGCGCTGCTGAACGAGAGCGCGGCCTGCCTGCGCGAGGGCGTCGTCGAGGATGCAGACCTGCTCGACGCGGGCATCGTGTTCGGGACCGGCTTTGCCCCGTTCCGTGGCGGGCCCCTGAATTACGCTCGCGAGCGCGGCGTCGCTGCTGTCGTGTCCCGCATGCGGGAGCTCGCACTGCGGCATGGTTCACGCTTCCAGCCGGACGCGGGCTGGGACCGCTTGGCGTGAACTGCGTACCGGGGCCCGGAGAAATTGCTGTGCTAGCATCCGCGCGTTCAACGACTCCGCGTCGTGCCGCACTGCCGCGGCTTCCACCGGATACCTGCGCCAGATGAGCGACGAGAAACCAGTCACCGTAGAGTTGCTGAAGTCCCTTAGTCCTCTCGAAGGGATGAAGAAGGACAACCTCGCGGCACTCGCGAAGAAGGTGTCCCTGCGCACGCTCGCACCGGGTCGCCTGCTCTTCAAGGAAGGCGAACGCGACAAGCGCACCGTCTGGGTGATCTCCGGCCAGGTCGAGATCAAGGAAGGCGAACGCACCGTCGCGATGATCCGCGGCGGCAGCCCCGAGGCGCGCAATCCGCTCTGTCATCACCAGCCGCGGAAGTTCAGCGCTCGCACGCTGGAGCAGATCGAGTACCTGTCGATCGACAGCGAACTGCTCGACGTGATGATCACCTGGGACCAGACGGGCACTTACGAGGTGGCCGACCTGCGCAACCCCGGCGCCGACGACGACTGGATGACCACCCTGCTCTCGAGCAGCTCGTTCCAGCGCATTCCGCCGTCGAACATCCAGGCGATCTTCATGCGGATGCAGCGCCAGTCGTATCGCGCCGGAGAAGTGATCATCAAGCAGGGCGACGAGGGAGACTATTTCTACGCGATCGTGAGTGGCAAGGCCGCGGTCACTCGCGAGACACCGTTGAACAAGGACGGCATCCGCCTCGCCGAGCTCGGCGCCGGCGACAGCTTCGGCGAGGAAGCGCTGATCGCGGAAGCCAAGCGCAACGCCACGGTGCGCATGCTCACCGACGGCGTGCTGGTGCGGCTCGCAAAACAGGATTTCCGCGACCTGATGAACGACCCGCTGCTGCACTACGTCGACGAGGCCGGTGCGCAGGAGATCCTCGCGCGCGGGGGCAAGTGGCTCGATGTGCGCCTGCCGAGCGAGTACCAGAACCTCAGGATCGAGGATTCGCTGAACGTGCCGCTGTATTTCATCCGCCTGAAGCTCGGCACGCTGCAGCGGTCCGTTCCCTATGTGGTCTGCTGCGACACCGGTCGACGCAGCGCCGCAGCCGCCTACATCCTGGTCGAGAAGGGCTTCGACGCCTACGTGCTGAAGGGCGGCATCACCAACGCGCAAGTGCCACTGCGGCGTTCGGCCTGAACGGGCCGGCACGACTACATCGTGTGAGTCGTCTTGTCGCCCGCGAGCGCGCCGGCGAGATAGGTCTCGATCTTCTTCTGGGTCTGGCCGCGATCCTGCTCACTGAACTGCACGCCGATGCCTGCGGTGCGCTTGCCCTGCGCGCCTTTGGGCGTCACCCAGATGACCTTGCCGGCAACCGGCAGCTTCTCGTCCTCTCCCATCAGGTTCAGCAGCATGAACACCTCGTCGCCGAGGCGGTAGTTGCTGTTGGTCGGGATGAACAGGCCGCCATTCTTCACGAACGGCATGTAGGCGAGGTAGAGGGCGCTCTTGTCCTTGATCGTGAGCGTCAGCAGGCCCGGCTTGCCGCCGGTGCGAGGTCCGATGTCTCTCATTGCCTGGGCCACCTACTCCCGAATCGACTTGCGTGAGCGCGTACCGGCGGCCGCCTGGAGCCGCCACAAAAGGCGCTCCAGCGCCAGCGCCTTGTTGACCGGGCCCTCGAGGAAACCGCGCGCTTCGCGCACCAGATCCAGCGATTCGAAGAGCGCCGGTATATTCAACGGCATGCCACGGGAGGGCAACTGCGTCCCCGCCCGCAATTCGCGCACCCCGCCGACTGTGCCTGCGGCGGCGCGCAGCCGATCTGTGATCCAGTTCTCGATGCAGTCGAGCCGCAGCGCCGGCTCCTGCTTGCTCCAGCGCTCGGCGGTCGCGACCGGGTCGAGCGTCCCGGCCATTGCCGCATCGAGCCCGCTGCGCACCTCCGCGGCCAGCGCCGCCACCGCGGCGGGATCGACCTCGAGCGCCGCCAGCGGGCGGTTGCCGACCGCATCGAGCACGGCGTGCCAGTCGATGCCCGAGGGGCCGTGCCCCTGCAGCCAGGCGATCGAGGCTGGGCGATCCGGCGCCGCCACGCTGATGCGCGTGCAGCGGCTGCGCACCGTGGCTGGAAGCCGCCCGAGTTCGGCCGCCACCAGCACCAGCAGGGTGCCGCGGGTTGGCTCCTCGAGCGTCTTCAGCAAGGCGTTGGCGGCGAAGCGGTTCAGGCGGTCGGCCGGCGTGAAGATCGCGAGCTTGCGCGAACCGCCATGGCTCGAGAGCGACAGCGCGGCTGCGCACTCGCGCACCTGGTCGATGCGGATCTCGCGCGAGTCACCGACCGGCTGGACGATGCTGCAGTCGGGGTGCTCGTCGGCCAGCGCGCGACGGCAGTCGAGGCAGGCGCCGCAGGGGCGCGGCTCGGGCCCGCGGCAGAACACGCGCGCGGCGATCCAGCGCGCGAGCCACTCGCCACCGATTCCCTGCGGCACCTGCAGCAGCAGCGCGTGGCCGAGGCGGTCGGTGTCGAGCGCGCGCGCGACCGCCTGCTGCGCCGGCTGCATCCATGGAAGCACCGCGACGGCGGTCAGCGACGGCGTCATCGCGCCGCCAGCCGTTCGAGGGCAGGCAGCGCAGCCGCCAGCAAGTCGGCGGGCGCCACGCTGGCATCGAGGATCGACACGCGCTGCGGAGCCGCGGCGGCAATGTCGAGATAGTGCTCGCGCACGCGCGCGAAGAACGCCAGCGTCTCGCTTTCGAAGCGATCGGCTTCCTGCTGCGCGGCGCCGCGGCGGCTGCGCGCGCGCGCGAGACCGGTTGCCACCGGCAGGTCGAGCAGCAGCGTGAGGTCGGGCTCGAGTCCGGCGTGGACGGTGGCCGCGATCGATTCGATCCAGGCGGCATCGACGCCGCTACCGCCGCCCTGGTAGGCGCGCGTCGCGTCGGTGAAGCGATCGCAGAGCACCCACTGCCCGCGTGCGAGCGCCGGACGCACCAGGTTGTCGAGGTGGATGCAACGGGCCGCGAACATCAGCAGTGTCTCGGCCTCGGCGGACACGCGCTCCGCGCCCCGCCCGAGCACCAGGTCGCGGATCCCCTCGGCCAGCGGCGTGCCGCCGGGCTCGCGGGTAACGCGCACCTCGAAGCCGCGCGCGCGGAGCCGCTCGGCGAGCGTGGCGATGAGCGTCGACTTGCCGGCGCCTTCGATGCCCTCGAAGGTGATGAAGCGGCCGCGGTTCATGGCGCGCCGCCGCCGGCGGCAGGCGCGCCGCCGCCGGCGGGCGGCGGGCGCGCCCGCGCGCGCGCGCGCTGGCGCTGCAGCATCCGCGCGACGCCCTGCTGGTGCTCGTCATAGGTCGAGGAAAAGAAATGCGAGCCATCCGGCTCGCCGGTCGCGACGAAGAAGATCGCACCGGTCTCGCGCGGCGCGGTGACCGCGCGCAGCGATTCGCGACCGGGCAGCGCGATGGGGGTCGGCGGCAGGCCAGCGCGTACGTAGGTGTTGTAGGGCGTGTCGGCCTGCAGGTCGCGGCTGCGGATGTCGCCGTCGTAGCCCTCGCCGATACCGTAGATGACCGTGGGATCGGACTGCAGGCGCATGCGCTTGCGCAGGCGCGTCGTGTAGACGCCAGCCACCATCGGTCGCTCGGCCGGCAGCGCCGTTTCCTTCTCGACGATCGAGGCGAGGATCAGCGCCTCGTAGGGCGTGGTGATCGGCAGATCGGCGCGGCGCGCCGCCCAGGCGGCCTGCAGCTCCGACGCCATCTGCCGGTAGGCGAGTTGCAGGATCTCGCGATCGGACGTGCCGTCGGAGAAGCGGAAAGTATCCGGGAAGAACCGGCCTTCCGGATGCTCGCCCGGGTGGTCGAGCGCCGCCATCACCTCGGCATCGGAGCGCCCCCGCAGTGTCGCCTTGACGCGCGGGTGGGACTCCAGCGCGCGCCGGAACTCGAGGAACGTGGCGCCCTCGACCACCGTCAGCGATTCGAGCACCACATCGCCATTCTCGAGCTGCGCGAGGATCTGACTGGCGGAGGCGCGCGGCAGGATGTCGTAGGTGCCGGCGCGCACTTTCGGACTGCGGCCGTGCAGGCGCAGCCACAGCTCGACAAGGCGCGCATCGCCGAGCGCGCCGCGCCGGGCCAGCGTCGCGAGCACGGTGCGCAGCCCTTCACCCGGGCGCACGTGCACCCGTACCGGCCCGGCATGCGGCCCGGCCGCCTGGCCGGCGGATTCGACCGCGCGCCAGGCGACGGCGGTACCGACGAACGCCAGCACGAGAAGGGCGACCAGGGCGAGGCGAAGCGGACGTGGCATGACGGAAGTCTAATCCTGCAAAGCCGCAATGCGCTGCTGCAGGCTGCGCACGAGCGGCCCGGGCGCCTCGCCCCGCCAGCGCTCGAGGGCGTAAACCGGCCAGGCGCCGACACGCACGTTGGTGAAGAAGATCTCGCCTGCCGCCAGCAGCTGCTCCTGCCGTAGCCGACGCTGCACCGTCTCGATGCCGAGGGCTGCGGCCTCACGCAGCACCACCTCGCGCATCACGCCACGCACGCCGGCCGACTCGATCGGTGGCGTCAGCAGCACCCCGTCGAGCACCGCGAACAGGTTCGACGTCGTGCCGCCGACCAGCTCTCCCGTCGCGGTGCAGAGAATCGCTTCCTCGCAGCCGGTGCCGGCGAGGCGCCCGCGGGCCAGCACGTTCTCGAGCCGGTTCAGGTGCTTGAAGCCGGCGAGCGCCGGAGAGAGGCCGGCGGTCACCGTCGAGAAACAGGCGCGGATCGCCGGCGCAGGCGCTAGCCCGAGAGGGTAGGTCGCGACGATGCGCCGCGGCTCGCACGGCACCGGCGGCGCGTAGCCGCGCGTCGCGGACGAACCGCGGGTCAGCGTCAGACGCAGCAGCCCGCCGGCCTGCGCGTCCGTTGCGAGTGCCGCGGCCCGGCGGATCTCGACGCGCAGCAGCGCCGGGTCGGGAAACGGCAAATCTAGCGCGCGGCAGCCGTCCTGCAGGCGTCGCAGGTGCAACTCGAGGAAGCGCGGCGCGCCGCGCGCGCAGGCGATAGTCTCGAACAGGCCATCGCCGTACATCAGGCCGCGATCGTCGATCGGCACGCGGTCCGCCGCGATGCCATCGACCCAGCAGTGGCTCATGCGACGACTCCGAGCGCCGCGAGCACGCCGCGGGCCTTCGCGCGGGTCTCCTCGAGCTCGCGCGCCGGCACCGAGTCGGCGACGATGCCGGCGCCGGCGCGCAGCGAGACCGACCCCGCGACGATCGTCAGCGTACGAATCAGGATGTTGAAATCCGCGGAACCGTCGAGGCCAAGCATGCCGATCGAGCCGGTGTACGCACCGCGCCCGCGCTGCTCGAGCATCCCGATCACCTGCATGCATCGCACCTTCGGGCAGCCGGTGATCGTGCCTCCCGGAAACACCGCGCGCAGCGCCGCCACCGGCGAGACCTCCGGGCGCAGCGTGCCGGCGACCTCGGACACGATGTGGTGCACGTGGGCATAGGTCTCCACGGTCATGAAGTCGCGGACCTCCACCGAGCCGGCTTCGCAGATGCGTCCCAGGTCGTTGCGTTCCAGGTCGATCAGCATCACGTGCTCGGCACGTTCTTTCGGATGCGCCACCAGCGCCTCGGCGGCCGCGACATCGCCCGGGCCGCCCATCCCCTCGCCCATCCCCTCGCCCATGCCCTCGCCAATACCCGAGGGCCCACCGCCTTCGCGCACCCGCGGCCTCGTGCCCGCGATCGGGCGCGTGCTGACGCGGCGTCCTTCGATGCGCACCAGGCGTTCCGGCGAGGAACTGAGGATGTGCATCGCGCCCCATTGCGACCAGACCGCGAACGGCGCCGGATTGACCCGTCGCAGGCGCCGGTACACCGCCGCGGCCGACACACCGCTTGCCAGGCACCCATGCCAGCCACGCGACAGGTTGGCCTGGTAGAGATCGCCGGCACGGATGAATTCCTGCACCCGCGCCAGCCGTTCGAGGAACTCCGCCGGGTCGTCCTCGCGCAGCCCGGCGAGCCCGACCTCGCCTTCGGCGTCGATCTCGGCCGAATCCGCGCCCGGCTCCTCAGCGCCACGCACCCCGTCGACGGCACCGATCTGCCGCGCGGCGGCCGCGGCATCGGCGGCCAGCCGCACCAGCAGGGCCTCGCCTCGCGGTCCCGGCTCGGCCATCGCCAGCAGCTGGCGCCGGCCGTGGTCGAACACCAGGGCGCCCGGGGCGCGCAGCGCGAACGCGCGGTAAGGGAGATCCGCAACCGGCAGACGCAGTGTCGGCTCGATTTCGCCTGCGAGCTCGTAACCCGCGAATACGGCGAAGCCCCCGCACCAGGGCTGGCCCGGCGCCTCGAGCGGCTGCCAGGCCGATGCTTGCTGCCACCAGCGATCGAGTGCGTCGAAGAAGCCTCCGGCGCCCAGGGCAGCGGTAGCGGCGCTACCGGACCCTGCGAGCCTGCCTTCCCGGTCGAGCCACAGTGCCTCGTCCGTGGTCGCCACCAGCACGCTGTGCCGGGCGAGCGGACCCGCGGAAGCACTGTCGAACAGCACGGGGTAGGCGGTCGGACGCGACTCGGCCAGCCGCAGCAGGACGCCCGGCGGCTGGGGGAGTTCGCGGATCAGCAGGCGCTGCGGCCGCGCGCTCATCGGCCTCAGCCGGCGAAGCGGCGGAAGATCAGCGTGCCGTTAGTGCCGCCGAAGCCGAAGGAATTCGACAGTGCGACGTCGATCGGCATCTGCCGGGCGGTGTGCGGCACGTAGTCGAGATCGCACTCAGGGTCGGGGTTGTCGAGGTTGATCGTCGGCGGAGCGACATTGTCGCGGATCGCCAGCACCGAGAACAGCGCCTCGACCACGCCGGCGGCGCCGAGCATGTGGCCGGTCATCGACTTGGTCGAGCTCACCGCGAGCTGCTTCGCGTGCTCGCCGAAGGCGCGCTTGATCGCGACCGTCTCGGCGCGATCGCCGAGCATCGTCGAGGTGGCGTGCGCGTTGAGGTATTGCACCGCCGAAGGATCCATCCTGGCATCGCGCAGCGCGTTGCGCATCGCGATGCGCGCGCCCTCGCCGTCTTCGGGCGGCGCGGTGATGTGGTGCGCGTCACCGCTCATGCCGAAGCCGACGAGCTCGGCATAGATGCGCGCGCCGCGCGCCCTGGCGTGCTCGAGCTCCTCGATGACCATCGCGCCGCCGCCATCGGCCATCACGAAGCCGTCGCGGTCGCGATCCCAGGGGCGCGAGGCCTGCGCCGGAGCGTCATTGCGCTGCGACAGTGCCCTGGCCTGGCTGAAGCCGCCGACGCCGCACTGGCTGGTCGACATCTCGGCGCCGCCGGTGATGACGAGGTCGGCATCGCCGTACTGGATCGAGCGCATGCCGAGGCCGATCGCATGCGTGGAGGTGGTGCAGGCCGTCACCACGCCGAGGTTCGGGCCCTTGAGCCCGTAACGGATCGACAGGTGCCCCGAGATCATGTTGATGATCGACGCGGGAATGAAGAACGGCGAGATCTTGCGCGGGTTGTGTGCCTCGAGATAGGCCGCGTGTTCGGACTCGATCGTCGCGAGGCCGCCGATGCCCGCACCGCTGATGACGCCGCAGCGCTCGACGTCGAGCTTGCTGAAATCGGCACCGGAGTCGGTGACCGCCTGGATGCCGGCGGCGAGACCGTAATGCATGAACTCGTCCATCCGCCGCGCTTCCTTCGGCGAGATGAAGGCACCGACGTCGAAGCCGCGCACCGCACCGCCAAAGCGGGTAGCGAACGCGGAGGCATCGAAACGCGTGATCGGGCCGATGCCGCTCTCGCCACGCAACACCGCGGCCCAGGCCGAATCGACCGTACTGCCGAGAGGCGAGATGACTCCAAGGCCCGTGACGACGACACGGCGTTTACTCACGCAAGCCTCGCGCGCTGATGAAGGGGGAAATCGGGCGGACCGCCGGTGCGCACGACGCGCGCAGCGCGGCGGCCGCGGACGATCAGGCCTTGCGGCGATCCGTGATGTAGGTGATCGCCTGCTGGACGGTGGTGATCTTCTCGGCATCCTCGTCGGGAATCTCGGTTTCGAACTCCTCTTCGAGCGCCATGACGAGCTCGACGGTATCCAGGGAGTCGGCACCCAGGTCGTCGACGAAGGAGGCGTCATTGCTCACCTGTTCGAGCTTGACCCCCAACTGCTCCGCGACGATGGCTTTGACTTGCTGTTCGACAGTACTCATCTGTTCTTGTCCTCTTGACGACCTGTGTGGCCCAGGACCGGTCGGGCCTCAGGGCGGGGTATTGTAGGGGAACACCCCCCGGCCCGCTACCAGCCGTACGCGGGAGTGCTTGTTTCTGAAAGCGAAATCGGTGAAAAAACGCCCATATCAGGGCATGTGCATGCCACCGTTGACGTGCAGCGTCTGCCCGGTGAGGTAGCCGGCCTCCGGCAATGCGAGATACACGGCGGCGGCGGCGACGTCCGCCGGAGTGCCCAGCCGGCCCATCGGGATCTGCGCGAGCAGGCGCTTGCGCTGCGCGTCGTTCAGGGCCCGCGTCATGTCGGTATCAATGAAACCCGGGGCGATCGCATTGACGGTGATGCCGCGGGAGGCGACCTCCCGGGCCAGCGACTTGGTGAAGCCGAGCACGCCGGCCTTGGCGGCCGCGTAGTTCGCCTGGCCCGCATTGCCGATCGAGCCGACGATCGAGGTGACGTTGATGATCCGGCCGCCGCGATCCCTGACCATCTTTCGCAGACAGGCTTTGGAGGTGCGGAACACGGAGGTTAGGTTGGTGGCGATCACCAGCTCCCAGTCCTGCGGCTTCATCCGCAACAGCAGCGTGTCGCGCGTGATCGCGGCGTTGTTGACGAGAATCGACGGCGCAGAGCCCGCAGCCTCCAGTTCCGCCATCAGCGCATCGATTCGCGCCGGGTCGGCGATGTCGAGCACCGCACCGCGCCCGCCGGAGGCGCCGAGCCAGCCGCTGATCGCCTCGGCTCCGGACGCCGTGGTCGCGGTGCCAACCACCAGCGCACCCTCGCCGGCCAGCGCCTCGGCGATCGCCCGCCCGATGCCGCGTGAGGCGCCGGTCACCAGCGCCCACTGTCCCTGCAGCCGCCCGCTCACGACGCGGCCCCGACGAGCGAAGCCAGCGCGGCGTCGAGCGTGGCCGCATCGTCGATCGCGAGACTCTCGAGCCCGGGCCGCTTGTCGATCCGTCGATTCAGGCCGGTTAGCACCTTGCCGGGACCACATTCCACGAGGCGCGTGACGCCGCCGTCGGCCAGCGCGCGGACGGTCGTCGTCCAGCGCACCGCGCTCGCCAGCTGCCGCATCAGCAGTTCGCGGATCGCCTCGGGATCGGCGTACTCGCGCGCATCGACCGAGCTCACGAACCGGATCGACGGCCGCCGCAGCGCCAGGGACTCGAGCCGGCCCTGCATCCGCTCTGCCGCGGGGCGCATCAGGCTGCTGTGGAACGGCGCGCTGACCGGCAGCGGCAGCGCGCGCTTGGCGCCGCGCGCCTTCGCAGCCACGATCGCGCGCTGCACCGCGGCCGCAGCGCCGGCGATCACGACCTGGCTCGGCGCGTTGTAGTTGACGGCCTCGACCACCTCACCCTGTGCCGCTTCGGCGCAGGCCGCTTCGACCTCCGCGTCGTCGAGACCGATGATCGCCGCCATGCCGCCGGCGCCGCGCGGCACCGCTTCCTGCATCACCTGGCCGCGGAAACGCACCAGGTCGATGGCCTCGTCCGGATCGATCGCGCCGGCGACGGCGAGTGCCGTGAATTCGCCGAGGCTGTGACCGGCGACGACCTCGGGGATGCGCCCGCCGCGACCCTGCCAGACGCGCCAGGTGGCGAGACCGGCCGCGAGCATCGCGGGCTGGGTGCACTCGGTGGAATTGAGGCGCTCTTCGGGGCCCTGCTGCACCAGCGCCCAGAGGTCATAGCCGAGACGGCGCGAGGCCGCGGCGAACGTATGCTGGACGTCCTCATGAAGTGCCGCGAGCCCCGCGAGCATGCCGATCGACTGTGATCCCTGTCCCGGAAATACGAACGCAACACTCATCCGCGAACCTCGGCAGCCGACGCGCGGCGATTATAGCCACGGCGGCCTGTGGCGAGTCGCGATTGACAGACAGCCGGAAAGTCAAGCCCCTTTGATATGATCCACGCCTTGCCCAAGAGGTCGCGCGCCACCGCCGCGAATACCGAAACATGCCTGCCGCCCAATTCCAGCTCCGTCTTCCGGAGTCGCGCACCCCAGCCCACGCTGGCGCGCCCCGCCTGCCCCGCCAGCGCGGCTTCACGCTGATCGAGATCATGGTCGTCGTCGTGATCATCGGCCTGCTCGCCGCGTTCATCGTGCCGCAGGTGATGGGCCGGGTCGACGAGGCGCGCATCACCAAGGTCAGGGGCGACATCCAGATGCTCGAGACCGCGCTGTCGATGTACCGGCTCGACACGGCGCGCTTCCCGGGCTCGCAGCAGGGCCTGATGGCGCTGGTCAAGAAGCCCGACGATCCGGCGGTCCGCAACTGGAAATCCGGCGGCTACCTGTCGCGGGTCTCGAAGGACCCCTGGGGCAACGAATACCGCTACGGCTATCCCGGCACGCACGGCCGCGAGTTCGACCTGTACTCGGTCGGCCCCGATGGCCAGGAAGGCACCGAGGACAGCGACAAGGACAACGTCGGCAACTGGAACCTCGACGAGTAGGTCGCAGGAGCGCCGCCATCATGTCCGCCGCGCGTCCCGCCCGCGGCTTCACGCTGGTCGAAATGCTGGTGGTCGTCGTGATCATCGGCGTGATGGTGGTCGGCGCGGTGCTCGCGCTTGGCGTCGCCGGCCGCGACCGCTCGCTCGAGAACGAGACCCGACGCTTCGACGCCCTGCTCGCCTACGCGCGCGACCAGGCCGAACTGCAGACGCGGGAATACGGCCTGCGCTTCACCCGCAACGGCTACGTGTTCATCGCCTACGACGCGCGGCTCGGACAGTGGCTCGAGATCACCGACGACGTGCTGCGGCCGCGCACGCTCCCCGAAGGGCTCGAGTTCGAGCTCGAGCTGGAGGGAAAGCGCATCGTACTCGACGAGAAGGCCAGGGCCGTCGCGCTGACGCCGCACATTGGCGTTGCCTCCAGCGGCGAGTTCACCTCGTTCCGGCTCACCTTCAAGCGCGCCGGCGGCCTGCCGCGCCAGAGCGTCGGGATCCGCGAGGACGGCAGCGTCGAGGTCGGCGAACTGATCGAGACCGGCGCGGGATGAAGACGCGCGGCTTCACCCTGGTCGAGGTGCTGGTGGCGCTGGTGATCGTCGCCGCGGGCGCCTCGGCGGTCCTGTCGTCGCTGAACACGGCGGCGACCAGCACCGCGTACCTGCGCGACAGGACGTTTGCCGAATGGATCGCGAACAATCGCATCGTCGAGACGCGGCTCGCCACGTCGGCGCCACAGAACGGCAAGAGCGAAGGCGAGCTCGACTATGCCAGCCGGCGCTGGCAATGGCGCCAGCAGGTGACGGAAGGCGAACTGCCAGGGCTGCGCCGCATCGACGTCAGCGTGCGGCCCGCCGGAGAGGCGGCCGCTGGCCCCGAAGACTGGACATTGACGATCAGCGGGGTGCTCGGCCGCGACATCGCCCCGCCGGGCACCGGGCTGGACTGGGAACCGGTTGCGCCCGGTCCCGGCGGCCCGGGCGCCGGTGCGGGCTCCGGGAGCACGAACGCGGGGGGCGCCAACGGCACCGATGGCGACACCGGGGCGAGCGGTGCGGCATCTCCGGGCGGCGCTGCGACTCCGGGAGTCACCGAGGGTCCGCGGACGTGACGCCCGGTTCCGCCATCGCTCCGCGCACGATGGGCACCCGCATCGTCAACGCGCCGCGGTCCCTTGCCGCGCAGGGCTTCACGTTGATCGAGTTGCTGGTCGCGCTGTTCGTGACGGCCGTGATGTTCGCGATCGGCTACGGCGCGATCACCACGGCGCTGCAGAACCGCGACAGTGTCCGGCAGCAGCAACAGCGGCTGAACGACCTGCAGCGCACGATGCGCGTGCTGACGCAGGATTTCTCGCAGGCCGCGCCGCGACCCGTGCGCGACGTGCTCGGCACCGGCGAGGAGGACGCGCTGCGCGCCGACCCGCGCGTGACGACGCTGGTGTCGCTGACCCGTGGCGGCGTCGGCAATCTCGCCGGTGCCGCGCGTCCGGCGCTGCAACGGATCGACTACCTGTTCGAGAACGGCACCTTGATCCGGCAGGCCTGGCCGGTGCTCGATCGCACGCAGTCGACCGTCGCGGCGCGGCGCGTTATCGCGCGCGAGCTGCGCGCGGTGCGCCTGCGCTACATGGACCAGAGCCGCCAGTGGCTCGACCAGTGGCCGCCGCCAAACCAGCCGCGGCTCATCGGACAGGGTTCGCGTGCGCGGCCGATCGCGGTCGAGATCACGCTCGACACGACCGACTTCGGCACCTTGACGCGGCTGGTCGAGGTGCCGGGATGATGCGGCGCACGGCTGGCATCCGGCGCCAGCGTGGCATCGCGCTGCTGACCGCAGTCGTGCTGGTGGCGCTCGCGACCGTGGTCGCGACCTCGATCGCGTTCGACACCGCGCTCGCGGCGCGGCGCGGCGGCGGCGGCGCGGCCTACGACGAGGCGCTGCAGATCACCGCCGGCGCCGAGGCGATCGCCGCCTATGCGATCGTCGAGCAGCGCAAGCAGGCCAGCGCGGCGATCCACGGCGGCCAGCCCTGGGCGCGGCCGATCGGCCCGGTCGAGGTGGTGCCCGGTGCCACGCTCGAGGCAAGCCTCGCCGACCTGCAGGGGCGCTTCAACCTCAACAACCTGACCAAGCCGGACGGCACGATCAACGCCCCGGCGGTCGAGGTGTTCCGGCGGTTGCTCGAATCCGCGGGCATCGAAGGCGACTGGGCGCCGTACATGGCCGACTGGATCGATGCCGACCTGAACCCGATCAGCGGCGGCGCCGAGGACGCGGTCTACAGCAGCGAGATGCCGCCGTACCGGGCGCCGAACCGCGTGATCACGAGTCCGACGGAACTGCTGGCCCTGAAGGGCTTCGGGCCCGAGCGTTACGCCAAGGTCGCGCAGTTCGTCGCCGCGCTGCCGCGCGGCACGGCGATCAACCTGTGCACGGCTTCGGCCGCACTGCTCGACGCGCTCACGAACCAGCAACAGTGGGTCGGCAGCGAAGAGGCGCTGCAGCGCAACCGCAGCGGCAAGTGCTTCCCGGACAAGGCGACGTTCGAATCGCAGCTGGTCGAGCCGTCAAAGTCGCAGCTCACCGAGGCGCTCAGCTGGGGCGAGGTCTCCGACAACTTCCAGCTGCGCACGATCGCCACCATTGGCACCTCGGAGTTCGCCTTGTACAGTCTCCTTCACCACGAACCGGGCGGGCCCGCCGGCGCGCCGCGCACGCGCGTCGTGACACGCGCCTTCACGGAATGACCTATGGCTGAGATCCTGCTGATCCGCTTCGACCGCGCCGAGAGCGAAGAGGCGGCGACATTCATGGTCTGCAACGACGCAGGCCTGGTCGTGCAGCCGCCGCGGCGAGGCCGGCTCGCCGACGCCGCGCCGCTCGCGCCGCTGCGGCGCGTGGTCGGCCTGCTGCCGGCGAGCGACGTCGTCACGCTCGATGCCGAGCTGCCGGCGCGCGCCGGCGCGAAGCTGCTGCAGGCGGTGCCCTATGCGCTCGAGGAGCAGGTCGCCGACGACATCGACGATCTGCATTTCGCGATCGGCACGCGCGCCGCCGACGGCCGCACGCCCGTCTGCATCGTCGCGCGCGCGCTGATGCTCTCGATCGAGGCGGCCTGCACCTCGGCAGGCCTGTCACTGCAGGCGTTGCACGCGGAGAGCGCGCTGGTCACCGGGCTGCCCGGACAGCTGGTGCTGCTGCTCGACGGCGAGGAGCTGCATGTCTGTGCGCCCGACGTGCGTGCAGTGACCTTGCCCTCCCAGTCGATCGAGGAATCGCTTGGCCTGGTACTCGGCGAGTCCGGCGCCTCCGAATCGCTCGGGCTGCTGGTCTACGCCTCGCAGCAGGACTGGGATGCGCGCGGCGCCGAGATCGAGGTGCTGCGGGCGCGATTTGCCGGGCTTAAAGTTCAGCTGCTGCCGCAGGGTCCCCTGCCATGGCTGGCACAGGGTCTTGCCGGCGGCAAGGCCATCAACCTGCTGCAGGGCGGCTTCGCCCCGCGGCGCAGCAGTGCCCATGGCGGCTGGCAGCGCTGGCGGCTCGCTGCCGCGCTGGCCTGCGGCCTGGTGGTGCTCAGCGTCGCAGGCAATCTCTGGCGTGCCAACCGGCTCGCGGCCGAGGAGCGGCGCGTCGACGCGGCGCTCGCCGACGTGGTGCGGCCGCTGTTCCCGGGCGAACCCGACGTGCGCAATCCGCGCCGGCGCGTCGAGACGCAGCTCGCGGCCGTGCGCGGCGCGGGCGCCGCCGGCGGGGACTTCCTGCCGGCGCTCGCTGCACTCGCTGCCGCGCGCAGCAGTACGCCCGACGTGGAAATGAAATCGCTCGGCTATCGCGCCGGCAGCTTCGAGGTGCGGCTGAAGGCGCGCGATGCCGCGGCGATCGAACGCGTCGGCGCTGCGCTGCGCGCCAGCGGCTGGGCGACCGACCTGCTCGGCGGCAGCGGCTCCGACCAGTCCTACGAAGGGCGCATCCGCATCAGTGCGGCCGGCGCCGCGCCGGCGGGGAGCGGTTCGTGAACACGCTGCTCGCACGGCTCACGGCCTGGTATGCGGCGCTCGCGCCGCGCGAACGTCTCACCGTGTCGCTAGGCGGCGCGGCCGCGGCGCTGATCCTGCTGGTGGCCGGCGTGCTGACGCTGCAGCAGGGCGTGTCGCGTTCGCGCGAGCGCGTCGACCAGAAGCAGCGCGACCTCGCGTTCGTGCAGGCCGCAGCGGCCGAGATCCTCGCCGCCGGTCCGATCCGGCCCACCGGTGGCAACGGTGAATCGCTGGTGGTGATCGCCGATCGCGCCACCCGCCAGGCCGGCCTGGTCGCGGCGCTCACCGGTTCGGAAGCGGGCGCCGACGGATCGCTGCGCACCTCGTTCCGGGGCGTAGCGTTCGACGCATTCGCCGGTCTGCTCGCGAGCCTCGACACCCAGTCCAGCATCGCGGTGCAGTCGGCGGAGATCGAATCGACCGGCGAGCCGGGCAAGGTCAACGCCACCGTGGTGCTGCGTCCGGCGACCACGCCCACGACCTGATGCTCTCTTCCCGGGCCCTGCCTTGGCTGGCGCTCGGCGCCTTTGCGCTGACGTTCCTCGCGCGGTTGCCGGCGCGCTGGCTGGCGCCGCTGCTGCCCGAGGGCGTGGCCTGCGCCGACCCTGCAGGCACGGTCTGGTCAGGATCCTGTTCGAACCTCGACACCCGCGGGTTCCGTGCCGGGGCCGTGAGCTGGTCGCTGCAGCCCGCCCGACTGCTGACCTTGCACGCCGCGGCACGCCTGCGCCTCGCACCGCCGGGCTCGAACCTCGAAGGCGAAGTCTCGTGGAGCCCATTCGGCGGCGCGATCGAAGGTCGGGCAGTGCGCGGCGACCTCGCGCTGCAGCCGGGTGGCCTGCTGCCTGGCGTGCCGGCGGACCTCAGCGGCCGGGTAGGCCTCAGCCTCGATGAAATCGCGTTGCGTGGGCGCACGATCACGGCGCTGCGCGGCGTGATCGAGGTGCGCGAGCTGCAGCAGCGCACCGGCGAAGGGCTGATGCCGCTCGGGAGCTTCCGCCTGAGTTTCCAGGGCGCTCCCGATGCGTCTGGCAACATCACCGGGCGGCTCGAGGACACCGGCGGCCCGCTCGCCGTCGAGGGCAGCCTCGCGCTCACTTCCGCGCCGGGTTACCTGCTGAATGGCACGGTCGCATTGCGCCCCGACGCCTCGCCGATGCTCGCCCGCCAGATCGCCTTCCTCGGCTCTCCCGACGCCGCCGGACGGCGGCCGTTCGCGCAGGAAGCGACGTTCTGAACCCGGCCGCGCCGCGCGCTCAGCGCCGCGCCACGTACTCCACGAGCCGCGGCAACAGCGGGAAATACAGCGCCGCCCGCACCGGCTCCGGCCCCAGCGCACGCGCCAGCGCGATCTGCCGTCGCAGGCGCGGCTCGCTGCCGCGCAGTTCGGCCGCGACGAAAGCCTCGACGTCGCCGCCGGCGTGCGGGCTCACGCGGTAGTCGATCAGCCAGCGGGTGCCCCGAGCGTCGATGAAACTGCGATCGATCTGCACGCTGGTGAAGCGTCCCTCGTACAGCCCGCTCAGCGCGAGCGCATCGGCAGCGGCGCCGTGCCGCGCATCGAGCAGCCAGCGCCCCTCGGGATCCGCCAGCACGCGCCCGATTGCCCCGGCGACGAGCGCCACCATTGGATCCAGCGCCGCAGGTTCGACGCCCTGCGCCGCGAGCAGCTGGCGATATCGCGCCAGGTCAGCGGCCGCGTCCGTCACGCCCTGCGTCGCGGCCCGCCCCGCGAGCCGTCCCAGCTCGTCGTGCACGACCAGCCCGACGTGCCGGTTCATCGATCCAGCGCGCAGGATCTTCTCGCGAGCCTCCGGCAGCTCCGCGGTGGCGACGGCCAGCGTTTCCTCCGCGCCGACGGTCGCCGCCAGCTCGGGACGTCGCCAGGGCGTTGCGACGCGCAGCAATTGCGGCGCCGCGGGCGCCGCGAAATCGGCCGCTGCCAGCGCGCCGCCGGATTCGGGCTCGGCCGGGAATGCCAGGCCGATCGCCGGCCAGAGACTCGCGAGCAGCGAGCCGTGGCGCGGTGCCGGCAAGCTACCCGGCACGCTCGCCTCGAGCGAACCGAGCAGATAGAGCGCGGCGCGTGCACGGGTCGCCGCGACGTACAGCAGCCGCACCCGCTCGCGCTCGACGCGGCAGCCCTGCAGCGCGCGGATCCAGGCACCGAGCACCGACGGATCGTCCGCCTCGGGTGCGCGGATCGGCGCCAGCAGCAGCCGCGCGCCGTCGGTCTCGTCGGGCCACTCGACGTAGCTCAGCAGCGGCTCCTCGCCGCGGCGCCGCGCGCGCCCGAGCGATGGCAGGATCACCGCATCGAATTCGAGCCCCTTGGCGCGATGGATCGTCATCACCTGCACCGCATCGCCGGCGGCGGTGTCGCTGGCCGCGTAGAGCCGCGCAACCAGCGCCGCGAGGTCGCCGACACCATCCCATTCACCCGACTGCTCGCGCTCGGCGACGGCATCGAGGAAGCGCCGCGCATCGAGTGCCGTCGACGCCTCGGGGTAGGCGACCGCGCCGCCGAGGCCGAGCCAGGCCGTCTCGACGACCGCGGCAAGCGGCGCGCGCCCTAGATGAGCGCGAGCGGCCTCGATGGCCTGCTGCAGATGCGCTAGCCGCGCGAGCGCTTCGGCCGGCAGCGGATCGGTGCGGCGGTCGTCGGCCAGCAGTTCGCTGAGGGTCGCATGCGGCGCGTTCTCCAACAGCGGCGCGAGCTGCTCGAGCTGCAGCCCGCACCACGGCGCCCGCAGCACCCCGATCCAGGCCGTGCGGTCGGTCGGGTCGAGCAACACGCGCGTCAGTGACATCAGGTCCTGCACCGCGGGCACCTCGCCGAGCGGGATCAGGTCGACGCCCTGCACCGCGATGCCATCGCCGCGCAGCGCACGCGCGATCGGTGCCGCATGGCTGCGTGCCGAGACCAGCACGGCGATCGAGCAGCCGGACGACTCCTGGCGCAGACCCCGCACGATCTCCAGCACCGCTTCGGACTCGGCGCGCTGGTCAAACGGTGGCAGGTGCCGCAGCCGTACGCGCGGCGCGAGCGCCGGTTCGCGGGCGCTCGCGGCCGCGCACGGCAGGTAACGCACGGCGGCCTCGCGTGGATCGTCGCGCGCCGGAAAAATCGCCGCGAAACAGCGGTTCACGAAGCCGACGATCTCACCGTCGGAGCGGAAATTTCGCGTCAGCGCCAGCGGCTCGAGCGCAATCCGGCCGATGCCCGCATCGCGCGCGCGCAGGAACAGGCCCACCTCCGCTTCGCGGAACTGGTAAATCGACTGCATCGGATCACCAACCAGGAACAGGCTGCGGCCATCGCCCGGCGCCCAGTCGCGCGTCAGCGCCTCGAGCAGCTCGAACTGGTCGAGCGAAGTGTCCTGGAACTCGTCCACCAGCAGGTGTCGCAACTGCTCGCCCTGGTGGATCGTCAGCTCGGTGCCGACCTCCTCGTCGCCGAGCGCGGTCCGTGCGGCCGCAGCGATCGCAACGTAGTCCACACGCCGGACGTCGCGAAACAGCAGTTCGAGCTGCCCGGCCGCATAGCGCAACAGCACGATCAGCGACTCGAGCACTGCCGCATCGGCCGGCTCGAACTGCGTCGGCGGCAGGCGCAGCACTTGCGCCAGGAGTTCGATCGCGCGCGGCGCCGCCGCGAGCTCACCGAGCCAGGCCAGCGCTCGATCGCGCGTGTCCTTGTCCCTGGCCGGAAAGCCGTTACGGGCGTTCAGCGTCTTGCGCAGCGTCTCCTGCTCGGTCAGCGCGAGCCTCGCGACCGCGCACCAAGCGGGCAGATCCGAAGTGTCGCAGCCCAGGTCGTCACGCGCGCCGAGCGCATCCGCCCCGGGCAACCCGCTCGTCCGCGCCGCATGGACCGCGAGCCAGAGCCCCTCGCGACGCAACGCAACGGGCATCGCATGCCGCGCTTCCTCGAGCGCTTCGACCACGAGCGCCGCGAGCGTCTGCTCGATGCGCCGGCGCAGGTCCAGCGCATCGACGCCCGCGACGTGGCGCAGCCAGTGGCTGCGCCGCGCCAGCATGTCGGCCAGCAGCCCCTCGAGGCGCAGCCAGTGGTTGTCGAGCCGCCGCAGCAAGCGATCCGAATGCGCCTGCATGGCCGGGTCCGACTCGGCATCGAGCAGCGCGCGCCGCGCCGCGTCGAGGTACAGCTGCCGGTCCCGCTGCGTCACTTCCAGCGACTGACCGGCCGCCGCGCCGACCGGCAGGCTCGCGGCCAGCGAGCGGTTCAGCCCGTCGATCGTCTGGATGCGCAGTCGCGCCGGGTTCGACTCGACGTCCCAGCCACGTGTCCGCGACCGGGCGAGCGCGGCGCGCGCCAGCGCCAGCGTCGTCGCGTCGAACCGGCCGCCTTCGGACTCGCTGGCGTGCAGCGCACCGACGATGCGCGTGCGCATCTCCGCCGCGGCCTTGCGCGTGAAGGTGACCGCGAGGATCTGCTCCGGCGCCGCGACTTCGGCGAGCAGCCGCAGGAAACGCTGGCTCAGCAGCGTCGTCTTGCCCGACCCCGCGGGCGCCTGCAGCAGCAGCGAGCGCCCCGGATCGAGCGCGGCGGCGCGCGCCGCGGAGTCCCGCGCGACATCCACGGTGTCCTGCGACGGCGCCGAAGCGCCCCAGGCCGCCGGCGCGCCCTCAGTCACCAGCCGCTCCCCCGACGCCGAGCTCGGCGCGCCGGCAGGCCCCCGGCAGGTGGCAGCGCTTGCAGGCATCGACGATCGGTTCGACCCGCGCCTCGCCGTGCAGGAACTCGCGCGCCAGCCGGTCCACCTGGCCCCGCCACTGGCGCAGCAGCGGCGCCCAGTCGAACGCGACCTTCGCCCCGGGCAGCAGCGCGTCCGCCTCGCTCATCGCGCCGAACACCTTGCCACGCCGCACCAGATGCACGTTGCCGAGCGCAGCGATCGCGCCGGCCCGGCGCGCCTGCAGCGCCATGGCGTAGGTGAACAGCTGCACCGGTTCCGCACGCTCTCCGAGCCAGTCGAGCGGACGCGCAGCGCCGGTCTTGTAATCGAGCACCGCGAGACGCCCGTCTTCATAGGCGTCCACCCGATCGATCCGCAACCGGATCGGCACGCCAGCAACCTGCGTCTCGAGCTCCCACTCCCGTCCGAGCACGCGAAACGGCGCGCGCTCGTCTTCGCGCTCGAGCAGCACGAGCACCACCTCGATCGCGCGCTCGCGCTCGCGCGCCACCGAACGCGGATCGACCGCGGGGCGCCCCGCGCGTTGCAGCGCAGCGAGCGCCGCCTCGGCGGCCTGCTCGACCCGCTCGCGTCGCTGCGCGTCGCTCAACGCGGCCAGCGCCGCCGAATCGCCGATCGACGCCCAGATGAGTTCCAGCACCCGATGCAGGTATTCGCCACGCTCGAGGGCCGAGACGCCCGGCTGCGGCACACGCGGCTCCTCGGCGCCGAGCCGGATCTCGGCATAGGCGCGGAACGGGCAGCGGTTCTGCAGCTCGAGCGTCCGCACGCCGCGCGGCAGCGCGTGGTCCACGGGCCACGGTGCGCCGCTCGTCCCGGCCAGCGGCTCGAGCACTGCGGGCGCCAGCGCGCGCAACCGCTCGACCAGGGTCGGCACGGCCGGCTCGACCGGACGCGACGGCCAGGCCGCCAGCATGGGACTGGGCGCCAACTCGGTATCGTCGTCGCGGCTCGCCCAGGACAGGCACAGCTCGTCGCTCCCCGCCTGCCACGCCGCCATCGCCTCGCGTGCGCGCTGCAGACAGCTGGCCGGCGTCCCGCCGACCACGCCGGCGCGACGCTGCAGCGCCCATGGGATGAAAGGATCGAGGCGCGAGGCCGGCGGCCAGGCATCGGCCTGCAGGCCGCAGACCCGGATGCCGTCATAGCGCAGGATGGGGTCATCGAGCGAGGCCGTGACCAGCACCGGAAAGTCGGCGCCGACGGGCGCGAACGATTCGCGCCGCGCCATGCCCGTCAGCACATCCACCGCGCGCACGGCGCGGCACGCGCCCAGCGCGCCGCCGAGATCGGCGAACTGCTGCAGCAGCGCGCGCCAGCCTTCCAGCGCCTGTTGCCCCGCTGTATCGGCGATGCCGCTGCCGGGCCAGCCCAGCGTCTCAAGCGCGACCGCGAACGCCTCGGCCCAGCCAGCGGCGTCGAGTCGCGACACCGGCAGCGCGCCGAGCGCCTGCCGCAGACGTACCGCCAGCGCCTCGCAGCCGTGATCGCCGGCGCAGGCGACCTCGAGCGCGCGCAGCACTCCCGGTGCATCGAGCGCCGTGACCTGGCGCGAGCGAAGCCAGCGGGCCGCCCGCGCGCGGCCGGCCAGCGTGGCGCCTGGCCAGAACCGCGCATCCAGCACCGCGAGCGCCGCGATCACCGGCACCGGCCGCGTCAGCAACCCGAGCAGCGCGAGCGCGGCCGAAGGCACCTGGTAGTCCGCCAGCGGCGCGCCGCCTTCGAAGCCGAAGCTCACCGGCGCGATGGCGCGATCGAAGCAGGTCGCGGGTTCGAGCGTCTCGCGCAGCACGCGGTCGAGGTGTATGCGGCGGCGCGCCAGGTCCGGTACGACCAGCAGCAGGCGCGCGTCGCGGTCGGCTTCGAGGCGCCGCGCGCACCACTCCGCCGCGCAACGCAGCTCCGCCAACGGGTCGCTGGCGCGCTCGCTGCGCACGACGCCGGCGCTCGCCGACGATTCCAGGCGGGTCACGGCGATCGACACGCCAGCCTCCCGCCATGCCTCGATCAGAAATCGCAGCGCCGGCGTCAGCGGACCATGACCGACCAGGCGGATCTCACGCGCGCCGAACGGCGCCGGATCGGCCGCGGCCAACGCAGCCAAGAGCCGATGCCGCGGCAGCGCGCCCAGCGCCACGGCACGACGCTCGACGAAATCGCTCGCCTGCGCCAGCCAGCGAGCCTCCTGCCCCGGGTCGGCTGCGATCGCAGCCGCAGGAATGCGGTGGTCGGCGGCGAGCTGCGCGGCCCACGCCAGGCCGTCGGCGATCGCTTCCGGCCGCAACAGCGCCGCCCCGGCCGTCAGTGCGGCCGCCGCCTCGCTCCACAGCAGCCACTCTTCGTGCACCCCGAGCGCCCGCGGCAGTTCGACGCCGGCACCGCGCAGCCGGGCAGCGCTCTGCTGCAGCCAGGCGCCGGTGGCCGAAACGGACGGGGTCGCCCAGGCGGTCAGGCCGCGTGAAAGCTGCGCCGCGGCGTGACTCAGCCGGATCGCGACCGCACGCTGTCGGCTCGGCACCACGATCCGGTCGCCGGCCTCCAGCCAGCCAAACATAGCGTCATCTATCTTATTCAATTCAGACGCTTATGGTGTTTATCTCGACTACTTGAAACGCTCACGCGCCTCCACCACACGACTGCCAGCAGCCGGACGTGGCGCCGCCTGGTACTCGCTGAGCAACTCGTCGACGCGCTGGAACACCGCGCGCAGCGTGGTCGCATCAGGCAGATTCGTGATCCGGAAGTGGCTGCGGTAAGGCACGTTGAAGCTGACCCCAGGCGCCACCAGCACATGCTTCTGTTCCAGCAGGTCGAGCGCGAACTGCTGGTCGTCGAACTGCGGCACCCGCTCCGTATCGACCCCGATGAACGCATACATCGCGCCGCGCGGCGCCTGCAGCACCAGCGCCGGGTTCGCCGCCGCCGACTCCACGATCACCTTGCGCGATTCGAACAGGCGTCCGCCCGGGGCGGTCAGCTCCTTGATGCTCTGGTAGCCGCCGAGCGCGGTCTGCACCGCCCACTGCCCCGGCACGTTGCTGCACAGGCGCAGCGACGACAGCAGCTCGAGCGCCGCCAGCAGGTCCTGCGCAACGCGCAGCTTGCCCGAGACGATCGCCCAGCCAACCCGGTAGCCGGCGGCCCGGTAGACCTTCGAGAGGCCGGCCATCGTGATGCAGACCGTGTCGTGCACCAGCGTCGCCATCGGCACGAACTCTGCGCCCTCGTAGGTGATCTGGTCGTAGATCTCGTCGCAGAACACGACCAGCCCGCGCCGCTCGCAGAGGCTGGCGATGCGTTCGAGCACCGCGCGCGGATAGACGGCGCCGGTCGGGTTGTTCGGGTTGATCACCACCACCGCACGCGTGCGCGGCGTGACCAGCGCGGCGATCTCGTCCGGATCCGGCACGAAGCCGTTCTCGGGCCGGCACGGATAGTGCACCGCGCGCCCGCGGTTCAGGTTCACCGCCGCGGTCCAGAGGGGATAGTCCGGGCTCGGCACCAGCACCTCGTCGCCCTCGTTCAGCAGCGCCCGCAGGTTCAGGTCGATCAGCTCGCTGACGCCGTTGCCGATGAACACTTCCTCGGCGCTGACGCCGTGCACGCCCCGGCCCTGCTGCTGCATCACCACCGCTTCGCGCGCCGGGAAGATGCCCTTCTGGTGGACGTAGCCCTCGCTCTCCGGGAAGTTCTCGATCATCGCCAGCCGCATCGTCTCTGGCGTGCGGAAGCCGAACAGCGCCGGATTGCCGATATTCAGCGAGATGATCTCGTAGCCCATCCGCGTCAGGTCCTGGGCACGACGGGCGAGCTTGCCGCGGATCTCGTAGCGGACGTTGCGCAGGCTCTCGCTGGTTTTCAGCGCCGGATCGGTGCTCATCGCGGGTCTCGGAAAGCGTCGGGAAAGCGAGCCAGAATAGCGGCTCCGCCCCCCTGGCGCACGCCGCCGCCGCGGCCATCGCCGCGCATCGGGACGCCGGTCACGCGCCCGCGCGACGGTTGCCCGCCCCGGCCGTGCGTTGCCCCGTGGCAGCGCCGGAAAGGCCCGTGCTAGATTTCCAGAACGATGGACACCCCGACCCGACGCATCGACGAACTCGCCACTCCGACCCACGACGAGGCTGCCCGGCAACGCTTCGTCTCCACGCTGCGCAAGCGGATCATGGTCGACATGGCCGGCCGCATGCGGGGCGCCTATGAGCATGGCGTGCAGCCGCGCTTCCGTGCCCGCCACGGCCGCGATCCGCAGGACGGCCGCGAAGTGCGGCGCGCGATGCTGCCCCACCCCTATTTCAAGGCCTGGAGCGCGCTGCGCTACGCCGCGCAGGAGATGACCTGGTGGTCGGTCCAGCCGCAGGTCGAGCGTAACCTGCCCGCCCTGGTGCAGCATTCGCGCGAGGCGGCACGTGCGGGGGGGGCCGGCTCCTTGCGCCTCGACCCATCGCTGCCCGTGCCTCGGGACGTCGCGGCGATGGACATCCACCTGATGCCCGGCTGCTTCCACACCGAATACCAGCCCGACGACGTCGCTGTCGGCGCCGTCTACTGGCATGGCACTGCGGTGTTCAGCGCGGGCCTGCAGCTGCGTCACAAGGGCGGCGGGGTCGCCCGATCGATCGCCGAATACCTGCGCATCGCGCACCCGCAGTTGCGGCCGCAGCGGATCCTCGACATCGGCTGCTCGGCAGGCAACCAGCTGCTGCCCTACCTCGACGTATTCCCGGGCAGCGTCGGCCATGGCGTAGACGTCGGCGCGCCGCTGCTGCGCTTCGCCCATGCCCGCGCCCGCGAGCTCGGCTACGAAGTGCACTACTCGCAGCAGGACGCGCGCAAGCTCGATTTCGAGGACGGCATGTTCGACCTGGTGGTCTCGAGCTTCTTCCTGCATGAGCAGTCGAAGGCGACCAATCGCAGGGTGCTGAAGGAAGCGCATCGCCTGCTGCGACCCGGCGGCATCATGGTCCACATGGAGCTGCCGCCCGCGGGTGAAGTGGATCCGTACTACAATTTTTATCTCGACTGGGACGCCTACTACAACAACGAGCCGCACTACGCCGGCTTCCGAAAGCTCGACCCGGTCGATGAATGCGTCCGCGCCGGATTCGGGCGCGAACGTTGCTTCGCGCGGCGCATCCCGAACTACGGCCTGGTCAGCGACGGCGAGTTCGCCGAATCGGCACTGGGCCACCGCCCGGCGCCGCAGCACGGCAATGGCGCGAGCTGGTTCATCTTCGGCGCGGTGAAGGCGGCAGCCGCAACGAAATCGGACCGCTTGCGCGGCCCGATTCGGTAGCTCTCGCGGGGGCGCCTGCGAACCCCGCAGGCTCAGCGCCGCCGACGCGGCTTTTTCTTGTGCTTGTGCTCGACCTGGCCGTCACCGTGGTGGTGGTTGCGATCGCCCCCACCATGCCCATGGTCGTACTCGAAGTCGACCGGGTGGTTGTGGCCCTCCGTATTGACCCACTTGTAGAGATCGGGCTTCCACTGCTGCATGCGGCTCGCCGCCCGGTCGCGGTTCTCTTCGATGTTGGTCCACGGATTGAAGTGGAAGTGGTTGTAGAGCTGGGTGTCCGTGCGGCCGATTGCCAGGATCCCGAGCTTGGACGCGAAGGCGCCGTGGTTGATGTACGGCGGGCGATAGAAATAGCCGCCGGTCGGCAGATCGCCGAACTGCATCATCCAGGAGGTGCCCCAGATGTGGTACGCCTCTTCGTTGCAGTCGTGGTAGGAGATGTTGTCCTGCCAGAAGTTCGGCGTCATGCAGTACAGGAACGTGAAGCCCTGCGTGCGCGGGTCGAACTTCACGACCTTGACCATGCAACCCGGCGCCGTCGCCGGATAGAAATTGGTCGAGGTCCACTGCATGTTCTCGTAGGCGTTCACCGCGGCGAAGCGCTCGCGCTCGGCCTGCGGATGATCCGAATCGGACTCGACGAACGACGGCTCGCCGTAGTTCCAGAAGATCAGCGCGGTGGCGCCGCGCGGCGAGCTCAGCGCCTCGATGTGCACGCCGGCGGGCACGAAGATGTAGCTGCCCGGACCCCAGACCTTGTCACCGATCGTGACCGAGCCGGTCTGGATGAAGAGCTCGTATTCGCTGTAGCTCATGCCCGGCGGCTGCTTGTAGCCGGGTTCGTAGAGCACGGTCATCGAGCAGGCGCCGTCGTCCATGTCGAGCGACAGCATCTTGTACTGCATGCCCTTCGGGAAGCCCGAAAGGGTCATCTTCTTGAACGGGACGTCGCGGTCGACGAACGGTTCGATGTGTGGGCGTGCCATCAGGTGTCTCCGTTCAGAATACGACTTTGAACTTGCGCTTCGGCTTGGTCGGAATCTCTTCCGGCCGGACCTTGCGCATCTGGTCGAAGTGCGTGTGCACGCCGCGCGTCTGGATGCGCTGCAGGAAATCCGCAATCCACTTGTCGCGCGTCGGGGTCAGCGCGTCCTGCTGCTTGACGATCTTGCGATAGCGGAGCTTCTGCTCCGCATCCTCCTTTCGCAGCCAGGCTTCGACTTCCCGACTGCGCTTGTGCTCGATGAATTTCATCATTGACCTCTGGTTCGCGACCCGGATTCAAGGCAACCGCCAATGGCTTATACCGAACGCGGCCGGTCCGGACAACTCGATCAGCCGGCAGGCGCATGCCGTGGCCGTCGGTTGGACGTTCAGCGCGCGGGCACGCTCATGAACCGCGACAGATGTATGCCGCGCGCGTTGGGCGACCAGCCGGTAAGTTTCGGCGATACGAGCCGGCGCCCGACGAACCAATAGAGCGGCGCCACAGGCTGGTCCGCGAGTGCGACGGCTTCGGCCTGGCGCAGCAGCACAGCGCGCTGCGCGAGATCCGCTTCGCGCGCCGCCGCGGCGAGCAGGCTGTCGTAGCGGGCGTTCGCATAACCCGACGGGTTCATCGTCGAACCGGCGGCCGAGCCATCCAGGCGCTCGAGGAAGGCCATCGGGTCGGTGTGCCCGGACAGCCACAGCACCCGCGCCGCGTCGAATTCGCCCCGCGAGATGTCGGCGACCAGGGCGCGCTGCTCTTTCGACTGCAGCTCGGCGCGCACCCCGATCGCGCGCCACATCGCATCCAGCACCACCGCGATGCGGCGATTGACGTCGTTCGCCGGGAACGCGAGGCGCAGCTTCAGAGCGGCGCCTCCCGGTCCGTAGCCGGCTTCCTGCAGCAGCCGGCGCGCCTCCACCTGGCGCCTTGCGGCCGGCCAGGCCGCAAAATCGGCGCTGGCGCGCGCCGGATAGTGGCTGACCCCCGGCGAGACGTAGCCATAGGCCGCCAGCCGCAGGTCACCGAGCACGTTGCGCGCCAGCGCATCACGGTCGATCGCCATCGACAGCGCCCTGCGCACCCGCGGATCGCGGGTCGGGCCCTTGCGCACGTTGAAGGCCAGCGCCTCGACGCCGATGCCCTGGTCGATCTTCAGCTGCTCGCCGAACTGGCGGCGCATGCGATCGACCTGGTCCGCCGGTACCGAGATCACGAAGTCGAGCTCGCCGGCTTCATAGCGGCGGATCGCCGTGGTCGGCTGCGTCACCGGGTAGTGCATCACCGCATCGACGCGCACGTTGGCCGCGTCGTAGAACTGCGGGTTGCGACGCAGCCGGATGAACGCGTTCGGTCGCCAGTCCTCGAGCGTGAAGGGGCCATTCGACACCAGCTTGCCGACCCGGATCCAGTCCGCGCCGCGCGCCTCGATCTCGCGCCGCGGCACCGGCATGGCGAAGGTGGCCAGCACCTCGTCGAGATAGGGCGCCGGGTTAACGAGCTCGACCACCAGCGTGCGCGCGTCGGTGGCGCGGACGCCGAGCTGCTCCACCGGCAGACTGCCGCTGGCGACGGCCCGGGCATTGCGGATCACGAACAGACGTCCGGCGAACGGGAAGGCAGTCGCCGGCGTCAGCGAGCGACGCATCGACCATTCGAAGTCGGCGGCGGTCAGCGCACTGCCGTCGGACCACTTGAGATTCGGTCTCAATCGAAACGTCCACGTACGTCCGTCGGCGCTGACCGTCCACGATTCCGCGCAGCCGGGCATCACCGCGGCGCGTTCGTCGAGGCTCGTGAGCCCCACGAACAGGTCCGACATGATCGTAGTCTCGCCAGGGAAGCCAACCTTGTGCGGATCCAGGGTCGTCGCGTCGTCGGTGCCAGCGCGGTGCACCACGCGCATCGCCGCCTGCGCCGCGCCAGCGCCCAGGCCGGCCACCGCGCCCAGGCAGGCAACGGCGACCAGGACGAGCGTGGCGCGGCGTGTCACGAGCACCGCAAGCTTCACTGCCGCCCTGTACGACGCCACGGGCTTCAAGCGCGGGCGCTCGTGGCGCGCTTGCGCGGTGGTGCAGCGCGCTTCGCACCCCGCGGACGCGTCGCCGTGGTGGCGGGTGATTTCCCGCCGCCGGTCTTCGTCCCGCGGCGCCCCTGGCTCAGCTGCGTCGCGCCGAACAGCGCCTCGCGCGCCTGCTCATCCGGGTTGCCGATCTTCATCCGGTCCTCCAGCAGCGCGACGCCGCGCTGCACCGCCGGACGCGCGCCAATGGTCTCGAACCAGCGGCGCACGTTCGGGAACTCATCCAGGTCGATCTTGTGCAGCCAGCGCACGCGCACCCAGGGCCAGGTCGCGATGTCGGCGATCGAGTAGTCGCCGGCGAGGAAGGGTTCGCGCGCGAGCCGCCGGTCCATCACGCCGTAGAGCCGCAGCGTCTCGTTGCGATAGCGCTCGATCGCATAAGGGATGCGCTTTTGCGCATAGCCGAGGAAATGCCCGCACTGCCCGAACATCGGCCCGACGTTGGCAACCTGGAACGTCAGCCACTGGATCACGGTGTAGCGACGACGGCGCTCGCGCGGCATCAGCTTGCCGGACTTCTCGGCGAGGTACTGCAGGATCGCCCCGGACTCGAACAGCGCGAACGGCTCGCCGCCGGGACCATCGCGGTCGACGATCGCGGGAATCTTGTTGTTCGGGTTGACGCGCAGGAACGCGGGCCGGAACTGCTCGCCGCTCAGCATGTTGACCGGCCGCACGCGATATGCGAGCCCGGTCTCCTCGAGCATGATCGGAATCTTGTGGCCGTTGGGCGTTGGCCAGTAGTAGAGGTCGATCAACGCCGCAGTCTCCGCAGGTGACGCGGCTCGGTCCGCGCCGCTAAGATCGATCGACGATATCACACCGCCCTGCCCGCCCACGGAGCCCGCCGCATGCTGACCGCCATCCTCGCCGTGACACTTTCCGTGCCGGATCTCGCCGTCGCGCAGGACGCCTATTCGCGCTGGCTCGGCTATCGCGTCGTCGACCAGGGTCTCGTGTCGCAACAGCTCGCCGCGGCCTGGAACGCGCCGCGTGTCGAAGGCCGTCGCTACCTGCTGCTGCAGCCCGCGAGCGGTGAGCCGACCTGGCTGCGCCTGGTCGAAAGCCCACCGACGCCCGGCTTCGAAGTGATGAAGACCCACGGCTGGAATTCCAACGAGATCCTGGTCGAGGATCCCGACGCGCTCGCGAAGCAGCTGGCCGCAGGCTCGCCGTTCCGCATCGTCGGCGAACCGCGGCCGCTCTCGACCAGCCCCGCGGTGCGCGCGATGCAGGCCATCGGCCCGGCGGGCGAGCTGAACTACTTCACGCGCATCCCGGCCACCGGCTCGGTGTTCATCAAGTCACAGGCGAAATCGTTCGTCGATCGAACCTTCATCGTCGTGCTCGGCGGCCCCTCGATGGCGGCCATGCAGGCGTTCTACCGCGACACCCTCGGCGCACCGGTCACGGCGCCGGTGCCGGCGAAGATCAACGTGCTGCAGGACGCCTACGGCCTCTCCCGCGAGGTCGACACGCTGCTCGCGCTGGTGAATTTCTCCGACCGGTTCCTGATCGAGCTCGACGAGTATCCGGCGGCTGCGCGGCCGCGCCCGCGGCGCGACGGCGAACTGCCGCCCGGCATGGCGATGGTCACGTTCCTGGTCGGTCGTCTCGACGACAAGGCGCTGCCCTGGGTGGTGCCGCCGGCCGCGCGCTCGGAGGCGCCCTATGCCGGCCGCAGGGCCGGCGTGGTGGTGGGCGCAGCGGGCGAGTGGATCGAGCTCGTCGAGACGCCCTGATCGCGGCCGGAGTGCGGCATGGAGTCCTGTCGCCGCCAGGTCCTGGACCTCAGGGCGCGGCGACCGACAGATAGCGGTCGAGGTGCACGCCGCGCGGGTTGTCGACCCAGCCGCGCACGCGCGAAGACACCAGCCGCCGCGACACGTAGTAATACAGCGGCGCGATCGGCTGCGACTGCATCGCGCGCGCCTCCGCCTCGGCCAGCAGCGCCGCGCGCTGCACGAGGTCCGAGGAGGCGCCGCCGCGATCCAGCAGCGCGTCGTAGGCGGGATCCGCATGGCGCGACAGGTTCAGGGCGCCGGCGCGGCTGTCGAGCAGCGCGAGGAACGACGCCGGATCGCGGTCTTCGGCGTACCAGGCCGCACGCGCGACGTCGAAGTCGCCCTGCTGCAGCGCCTGCTGGTGCGCCTTCAGGTCCGCCGTCAGCAGCTCGGTGCGCACGCCGAGCGGCTGCCACATTGCCGCGATCGCCAGCGCCAACCGTCGCTGGGTCTCCGAATTGCTGTAACGCAGCCGCAGCGCCAGCGGCTTCGCTGCGCCGAACCCCGCCGCCTGCAGCAGCGTGCGCGCCTCGGCGAGACGGCGCGCCAGCGGCCAGGCGCCGAACTCGGCACAGCTGCGATTCGGGTAGTTGACGACCCCGGGCGGCACGACGCAATACGCCGCCGGCTCGCCGGCCTGCAGGATCCGCTTCGACAGCAGCTCGCGGTCGATCGTCATCGACAGCGCGCGCCGCACGCGCGGATCAGAGGTCGGACCGCGACGGGTGTTGAACGCCAGATACTCGAGTCCGATCTGCTGCGCCAGATGCAGCTGGTTGCCGAAGTCGCGGCGCGCGGTGGCGAGCTGGTCCGAGGGCAGCGAGACGACGATGTCGAGTTCGCCCGACCGGAACCGGCGCAGCGCCGCGCCCGGGTCCTCGACCGGCACGTGATAAACCGCATCGAGCTGCACCTGCGCAGCCTCGTGGAAGCGCGGATTGCGCAGCAGCTTCACGTGGCTGCCGGGCCGCCACTCGCCGAGCACGAAGGCGCCGTTCGAGACGATCCGGCCCGACCGCGTCCATTCGCGGCCCCACTTCTCGATCACGTGGCGCGGCACCGGGAAGGCGCGATGCACGAGCAGGTCGAGCAGGTACGGCGCGGGCTGCGTCAGTTCGAGCACCACGGTGCGCGGATCGGGCGCCGACACGCCGAGGCTCTGCGGCGCAAGCTTGCCGGTGTTGACCTCGCGCGCATTGCGGATCACGTAGAGCAACGAAGCCGAGGACGCGGCGGTGCGCGGGTCGAACAGGCGGCGCAGCGACCAGACGAAGGTGTCGCCATCGATCGGCACGCCGTCCGACCATTGCAGACCGGGATGCAGCCGGAAGGTGTAGCGCCGGCCGTCCGGCGAGATCGTCCAGGACTGCGCCTGCCCTGGCACCGGCTGCGCGGCCGCGTCGAGGGTCATCAGGCCCTGGAACAGGTCCTGCGCGAGGTTGCCGTCCTGCCCGAAGGTCCAGAGCTGTGGATCGAGCGTGCTCGGCTCGCCGGTCGAGGAACGGCGCAGCGCCCGTTCTTTCGCCGCCGACGCGCCCGCCTCGGCCCCCGCGGCGTTCACCTCCGGCCCGGCGAGGCCGGCCCCCCACTCACCGATCACGGCGGCGGCCACAGCACGCAGCAGCGCGCGCCGCGACCTCGCCCTCGGCAGCGGCGTCATCTCAGGCGCGCGGCTCGATGCGCTCGTATTCGGTGAGCTCGTAGCGCGTCATCATGTAGCCGGTCACGTAGGCGAGCAGGAACACGCGATCGCCGTCGTCGGTGCACCAAAGATCGTACGGCGGGTGCTTGCCAGGCTCGTTCTTCGTCTCGGCGTTCGGCTCGGCCGATTCGGAATAGCGGAAGTGCAGCGCGTCGAAGGTGCCCGCCGCGACCGTGATCCGCTCCTTGCCGACGAAGGCGAGCTTCACGCCCATCGGGTGGCGCATGATCATCGGGCCGGTTGCCCCGCGGTGATCGAGCGAGCACATCAGCACGTTCGGATAGACCCCGTTGTGCGGGCCCTTGCTGTGGTCGACGATGCTGGTGAGCCAGGCGTCGGCTGCGATCGGGTGCGTACCGAAGGCATCCAGCGGCGCCTTCAGCGGATAGCGCTGCGAGATCCGCCCCTCGTTGACCGTGTAGCCCTCGCAGATCGCCTCCGCCTCGGTGAACTGGAACCAGCTCGTCCCCATCAGCTGGTCGCCCACCGAGAGCCGTACGAAGCAGTCGGTCGGCTTCCAGTCGGCGCCGAGGCTCAGCGTGACGTCGCGCATCACGTTCGGCGCGTCGTCGATCTCGGTGTAGGCGCGCAGCGTGCGGCGGCCGTCCGCATGCACGGTGATCGTGAAGTGTTCCCGGCCGCGCTCGACGCCCTTCTGGTCGGGCTTGTCGCTGGTGTAGCGCATCACGGCGCGGATACGACGATGGGGGATCGGCATGTCCTGGCTCCTCGAAAAAAGTCCGTGCCGTCACTCGGGCTTGAGCAGCGGCTCCCTGAAGAGTTTCTTCCGTGCCAGCGGCTTGAGCCATTCGGCGAGCCGTGGACGATCGCTGGTCAGATCGTACATCGGGTCGATGCCCCGGGCAGCCTTGCCGACCGTGGGCAGTTTCAGCCTGAGAAACTGCAGCGCACCGACGGTGCGCATCTGGCCGATGTCCAGCCGCTGGTAGCCCGGCACGTCGCGCTCGATCTGGTCGAGGGTCGCCACCACCTTCGACCAGCACCGCTGCAGGTAGTCGCTGCGCTGCTGCTCCGGCGGCTGCCAGGACTCGACGATGATCAGCACGAAGGTGTCGAACAGCCCGTCCGCCATCCAGGCCTGGCGCAGCGTCGTCCAGCGCTGCACGCCCTTGGCCGGATAGAGGCGGCGGCGGCGGTGCAGCGAGTCGAGGTATTCGTAGATCACCGGTCCGCCGGCGAGATACTCGCCCGAATCCAGTAACAGCGTTGGCACCTTGCCCAGGGGATTGACCGTGGGCAGTGGCGTGTCCGCGTCGAACGGGCGCGTGGCAACCGGCTCGACCTGCTCGCGCAGACCGGCGTAGTTGATCACCGCTTCGACGGTGTGGACGTAGCCCTTGATCGGCGTATACAGCAGCTTCATCTGACCGCTCCATGGCGCCCCGTCGGGGGCTGGAAATAAAAGAGGCCGCGGCGTCGCCGCCACGGCCTCCAATCTAGCGCCCCGCAGGCGCCCGTCAGCTCAGAACTTGATGTTCACGCGGATGCCGATCTGGCGCGGCACCTGCGGCGTCACCGCGACACCCTGGAAGGTGGTCAGCTGGCCGAGGCTCGGTGCCGAGTCGAAATCGGTCCAGCGGGCGCAGGCCGACCAGCTGTCGTCATCGAACACGTTCCTCACGAAACCCTCGATTCGCAGGCCTTCCTTCTCGCCACCGATGCGCAGGTTGCCGAGCATGTAGTCGTCGCAAGACGCCAGGTTGCTCTCGTCGACGAAGGTCTTGCCGACATAGCTGATGTCGCCGTTCACGAACCAGCTCCAGTCGCTGCCCTGGATCGGGGCGGTGTAGCCGCTCGCGATGTTGCCCGACCAGGTCGGGAAGCGCGCGTTCTGGTTGCCCTTCATCTGGGTGAAGCCGGCGATCGGCTGCACGAAGTTGAAGATGAAGTCATCGTACTCGGTCTTGGCGTAGGTCAGCGTGCCGCGCACGTCCCAGCGGTCGGTGATCAGCAGCGCGCCCTCCGCTTCCAGCCCCCAGAGCGTCGACGTGCCGGGAACGTTGGCATTGCGCGAGTTCGTGAATGGCAGGCCGCCCGGGAACACCGCGGGCAGACCCGTGGCACCGCTGGCGCAGCCGTTGCCGGCGGTGGCACCCGCCACGCCGCCATGCGCAAAGCTGCCGCAGTCTTCCTGAATCACGAACAACGTGCGACCCTTCTGGTTCTGCCACTCGCCATAGTAGGCGGCAAGGCTGGTGCGGGCGCGGCGATCCAGCCACTCCTGCTTCCAGCCGAGCTCGTACATGTCGAGCTCGTCGCCCTTGATGACGCCCGCGATGCCGTCGAACAGGGCGTTGTACTGGGCCGCCTCGCGCGGCGTGGCCTGCGAGACTTCGGCGTTGATCACGCCGGGCAGGATGCCCTTGGAATAGCTCGCGTAGAGGTTGGTCGCCTCCGTGGGCTGCCAGCGAAGGATCGCGCGCGGCAGCCAGCTCTCGTCGTCGATGATGGCCGGCCTGGCGCCGGCCACCAGGAAGCCCTTCTTCACCTCGTCAGTCTGGTACCGGACCTCGAGGCTGGCCGACAGCGTGTCGGTGAGGTCGAAGCTGGCCGAGCCGAAGAGTCCTTCCGTCTTCACCTTGTCGGTGTTCTGCACGAGGCTGTTGCCCGTGAAGAAATTGACGCCCGAGCAGGGCCCGCCGACTGCCATCGCCGCGGCGCTGAGGCAGAGCCAGACCGCGTCGCCACCCGAACCGGACTGCAGGAAGGTCTGCTAGTAGGAGTTGACGCCCGCCAGCCAGGTCAGCCGGCCCTCGCGCGGCGAGGCGACGCGGAACTCGTAGCTCTCGTCCTCGGAGTCCTGTGGGTCACGCGACCACCAGTAACCGAGCGGCGTCAGGCCGAACGGCCGGATCCAGTTGGCCTTCAGCTCGTTGACCCCTGCCTGGAAGGTCGCTACATAGCCACCGCCAAACTCGTACTCCGCCTCCAGCGAGAAGCGCGTCACGGTGCGGATCAGCCCGACGTGGTCGATCGTCGGCACGTCGAGGATCGACGGCAAGGGGCGGTTTACGAGGTTGTCGACGATGAAGTTCGGCGTGCCGTTCAGCGCGGCGCGCGTCGGGAACAGCGTCGTGATCGTGTTGATGATGTTGCGGTCACCCAGCGCCGAGATCGCCTGACCCTGCTCCGGAACGGTGCCGCAGATGTAGTTCATCGGCGAGGCGATCGGGAACATCGGGTCCTGGGTGCTGATCCTCTGGCCGGTGCAGCTATCGTTGCGCCAGCCCTGCACGAGGCCGCCCATCGACGGGCCGTCCTCGTCCTGGGCGTGGAAGCCGCGCAGCTTGACCTCGAGACCCTCGACCGGCTTCGCGAGGAAGGTCAGCGAGATCGACTTGCTGTTTTCCTCGCCGAGGCCGCCGCCGTCGCTGGCGTTGAACACCGAACCGCGGTTGTAGTAGCGACCGCCGATCCGGAACGCCAGCTTGTCGTCGATGATCGGGCCTTCGAAGCTGCCCGAGATGTCGCTCTCGCCGAAGTTGGCGCCCAAGGCGCTCAGCTTGCCGCTGTACTCGGTCAGGGACGGGTCGCGGGTGATGTAGTTGATCGCGCCGCCGAAGGTGCTGCGGCCGTAGGTGGCCGACTGCGGACCCTTGATCACTTCGATGCGTTCGACGTCGTCGAACGGGATCGACTGCGTGCCGCCGAGCACGAAGATCCCGTCGATGAACAGCGAGCCGAGCTGCAGCGACGGGCTGTCGGAATTGACGTTCATGCCGCGGAAGCGGATCGCCGATGTATAGCGGCCGGGGATCTGGCCGCCCTGGTTCGAGAACTGCACGCCGGGAGAACTGCGGGCGACGTCCTCGAGCGTCGTGAAGCCCTTCTTTTCGATGTCCTCGGCAGAGAACGCGGTGATCGACACTGGCGCATCGAGCAGGCGCTCTTCCGTCTTGCGCGCCGTGACCGTGATCTCCTCGAGTACGGGAGAACCGCTCGATTCTTGGCCGTAGGTCGGCGCGGCGGCGAGAACCGTCGCGAGCATTGCGCCCAGTGACAGCGTCAGGGGTTTCAGGGACATCGTTCCTCCGGGGGAGCTGCGGTGGTTGCGGATCCGAGACAGCAGCGGGCGAACCCGCGCGCTGCTGATCTAATCGTCACGCCGGAATAATGTCAATCTGTCGTCGGCAGGTCGGGCTCGGAATAGTCCTCGAGCACCTGGAACACCCGTTCGATCAGCGCTTCGCGGGCGGCGGTTCGCTCCGCGGCCTCCGCGTTATCGGGTGAATACGTTTCGATCTCGGCCCGCAACAGCGCGCCCCGCCGCTCCAGCAGCCGCTCCATCGTCTCGAGCCGCTCGCAGGCGGCAGACAGCTCCGCCGTCAGCGCGGTGACGATGCCGAACAGTTGATCGACCCCGGGTTCGGCAAAGAACTGCGGCCGGCGACCCTTCGGCACTCGCGGCAGACGAACCGTGACCGCGGCCCGGGCTGCGGGTCGCGCGCCAGCCGCCGCCCCTTGTGGCTTCGCAACGACGGATTTGCCGACGTGACTTTGACCGGCGCGGCTCGCCGGCTTCTCCGCGCCGCTGCGCCGCCGGGGTGTTCTGCTCATGGGGAGGCTTTCTGCTGGCCAGCCGCTCGCGGCTTGCCATACCCCGGGTCCGCGGGCAGCTCGTGCCAGCGCAGGCAGGCGATCCACCGATCGGCCTCGATGTGCTTGAACACCGGCACTTCGCGCGCGCATTGCGGCGCGGCATGCGGACAGCGGGTGCGGAACACGCAGCCTGAAGGCGGCGACAGTGGCGACGGCAGCTCGCCGCCGAGCGAAGTGCCGAGCCGCGCCGGTTGCAGGTCGGGATCCGGGATCGGCACCGCGGCCAGCAGACCGCGGGTATACGGATGCAGCGGACGGGAATAGAGATCGTCGGTCAGCGCCAGTTCCATCGTCCGCCCGAGGTACAGCACCAGCACACGCTCGCACAGCCGGCGCACCACCGCGAGGTTGTGGCTGACGAACACGATCGTCATGCCGAAGTCGCGCTTCAGCTCCTTCAGCAGGTTGACGATCTGCGCCTGGATCGAGACGTCCAGCGCGCTGACCGGCTCGTCGCAGATCAGCAGTTTCGGCCGCAGCACCATCGCGCGCGCGATACCGATGCGCTGGCACTGGCCGCCGCTGAACTCGTGCGGGTAGCGGTTGATGATGTCGGCCGACAGCCCGACCCGCATGAGGATCGCCTCGACCTCGCGCCGCCGCCCAGCCGCGTCGAGCTCCGGGCGGTGCACGCGCAGCGGCTCGGCCACGATCTCGCCGATCGTCATGCGTGGATTGAGGCTCGCGAGCGGATCCTGGAAGACGATCTGCATGTCGCGGCGCAGCGGCCGCACCTCGTTCATCGGCAGCTCTTCGATGCGCCGGCCCATCCAGACGACCTGGCCGTGCGTAGGGCGCACCAGCTGCAGGATCGCGCGTACCAGGGTCGACTTGCCGCAGCCGGATTCGCCAACGATGCCGAGCGCCTCGCCGGCGCGCAGCTCGAGGTCGACGCCTTCGACCGCGTGCAGCATCGCCTTGCGCCCGAACAGCCGGTCGCCGACCGGGAACCAGACGCTGAGCCCGCGCAGCGACAGCAGGGAATCGGTCATGACGGCATCTCCGGGGCGGCCGCGGCGAGCGTAGACATGGGCGCCCCGAGGGCCCCGAGGGCCCCGAGGTCTACAAGTTCGACGGGAAAATGACAGGCGAGCCACGTGCCATCCCGTTCGAGCAGTGGCGGTCGCTCGCGGCGGCACAGTTCCTGCGCATGCTGGCAGCGCGGATGGAAGGCGCAGCCGGGAGGCAGGCTGCGCGGATTCGGCGGCTGGCCCGGGATCGTGACCAGCGGCGCATCGGCCGCATCGTCGACGCGCGGCATCGAGCGCAGCAGCGCCTGGGTATAGGGATGACGCGGTGACTTCAGCACCTGGCGCACCGTGCCGAGCTCGACCACCCGGCCGCCGTACATCACCGCGACGCGATCAGCGATGCCGGCCACCACGCCGAGGTCGTGGGTGATCAGCACCATCGCGGTGTCCTGCTCGCGCTTCAATTCCGCGAGCAGTGCCAGGATCTGCGCCTGGATCGTCACGTCCAGCGCGGTGGTCGGCTCGTCGGCGATCAGCATCACCGGATCGCAGGCCAGCGCCACCGCGATCATCACGCGCTGGCGCATGCCGCCCGAGAGCTCGTGCGGGTACTGGTCCAGGCGCCGTTCGGCGTCGGTGACGTGCACGCGATTGAGCAGTGCGAGCGCCCTCGCCCGCGCCTGCGCGCTGGGCATCTTCCGGTGCCGGACCAGCGACTCCGCGATCTGCTCGCCGACCTTCATGTGCGGGGTCAGTGAGGTCATCGGGTCCTGGAAGATCATCGCGAGCCGCGAGCCGCGCACCTCGTTGAGCTCCGAAGCGGGACGGCCGAGCAGTTCGCGCCCGTCGAACCGGGCGTTACCGGTCACCGTCGCATTCGAGGCCAGCAGGCCCATCACGGCGAGGAAGGACTGGCTCTTGCCCGCGCCCGATTCGCCGACCACGCCGACGCATTCGCCGGCGCGGATCGCGAGCGAGAAGTCGTTGACCGCCGGGATCTCGCCGTCGGGTGTCGAGAACCGCACCGACAGCGCGTCGATCTCGAGCACCGGACGCGACGCCGTCGCCCGGTCCGCCAACCCGGGCTCGGTTGCGGCCACCGCGGTGCCTTCAGCGGTCACGGGGATCGAGCGCATCGCGCAGTCCATCGCCGAGGAAATTGAAGCAGGTGAGCAGGCTCACGAGGAAACTCGCCGGCACCAGCAGCATCCACACTGCCGATTCCATCTCCTGCGCGCCTTCGTTGATCAGGCTGCCGAGGCTGGCCTGCGGCTCCTGAACGCCGAGGCCGAGGAACGACAGGAAGCTCTCGAACAGGATCATCTGCGGGATCGTCAGCGTCGCGTAGATGATCACCGGGCCGATCACGTTCGGCACGATGTGCCGCATCAGGATCGACGGCGTGCTCACGCCGCTCGCCAGCGCCGCCTCGATGAATTCCTTGCGCTTGATCGACAGCGTCTGGCCCCGGACGATGCGCGCCATCGTCAGCCACCCGACCGCACCGATCGCGAGGAACAGGACGTAGATGTTGCCGCGCTCGAACATCGTCGAGAGGATGATGACGATGAAGATGTACGGCAGTGCGTAGAGGACGTCGACGAAGCGCATCATCAGCTCGTCGACGCGGCCGCCCAGATACCCTGCCGTCGCCCCCCAGGTGACGCCGATGCAGAGCGAGACCAGCGTCGCCAGCAGGCCGATCTGCAACGAAATCTGCACGCCGAAGAGCGTGCGCACGTAGAGATCGCGCCCCAGCCGATCGGTGCCGAGCCAGTGATCGTTGGGGCCGCCAGGACCCACCGCCATGTTGTCCCAGTCGATCGCATCGAATTCGTGCGGCGAGAGCGACGGGCCGATGAACGCGACCAGCGTGATCAGCAGGATCACGGTGGCCGCGACCATCGAGGCCTTGTTGCGCTTCAGGCGACGCCAGGCATCGCCCCAGAAACCGCGCGAAGCGACCGCCACCGCCACCGGCTCGGCCGACGACACCAGTTCAGTCATAGCGCACCCGCGGGTCGAGCCAGCCGTAGAGCAGGTCCGCGATCAGGTTCAGCGTCAGCGTCAGCGCGCCGTAGACGACGATCATCCCCATCACCAGCGTGTAGTCGCGATTGATCGCGCCCTGTACGAGGTAGCGCCCGCTGCCCGGCAGGCCGAACACCGTCTCGACCACCAGCGAGCCGGTGATCACGAACGCGGTCGCGGGCCCCAGGTAGCTGACCACCGGCAGCAGCGCCGGCCGTAGCGCATGCTTCAGGATCACCTGCGATTCGGGCAGCCCCTTGGCGCGCGCAGTGCGGACGAAATTGGTGCGCAGCACCTCGAGCAGGCTGCCGCGCGTCAGGCGCGCGATGTAGGCGATCACCGGCAACGCCAGCGTGATCACCGGCAGCACCAGGTAGCGCAGTTGCCCGGTCTCCCAGCCGGCCACCGGCAGCCAGCGCAGGTAGAGGCCGAACACCAGCGCGAACAGCGGTCCGGTCACGAAACTCGGCAGCGCGATGCCGAGCACCGCCACGCTCATGATGCCGTAGTCGGTCGGCGAGTTCTGGCGCAGCGCGGCCAGCGTGCCGAGCGGGATGCCCACCAGCAGCGCCAGCAGCACCGCCGAGAGGCCGAGCACCAGGCTGATCGGCAGGCCCTGCGCGATCAGCTCCGTGACGCTGAAATCCTTGAACTTGAACGAGGGCCCGAAGTCGCCGCGCGCGAGGCCGGAGAGATAGCGCAGGTACTGTTCGCCGAGTGGCTTGTCGAGCCCGTAGGCGGCCTCGAGGTTCGCCTTGATCTCCGGCGGCAACGCCTGTTCCTCGTCGAACGGCCCGCCCGGCGCGAGGCGGATCACGAAGAACGACAGCGTGATGATGATGAACAGCGTCGGGAACACCCCGATGATGCGCCGCAACGCAAAGCGCATCATGCGATCTGCACCTTCGCAGCGCTCCGGCGGCCGCGCCGCAGGCGCCGCCCGGAGACCGCCGCGGCCGCAGCCGGGGCGTGGCTCACAGGTATTCGGTGAGGATGAACTGCGGGTTGTCGGCGAGGCTGCGGAACTCGGCGGCCACCTTCTGCATCTGTTCCGTCGCGACGTCCTTGCCGAGCTGCTCGAGGCCCTTGATGTCGAGGATCTCGATGTACTGGTAGGGCGAGAGGCCGCCGCTCAGCAGGCCGGTGGCCTTCAGCACCTCGAAGCGGTTGATCGAAGGCAGCGCGTTGACGATCGGCAGGTCCGTCTCGCGGGCGAATTTCTCATAATCCGCGACCACCACGCCGGGCTTGAGATTGAAGAGCACGACGATCTTGGCCATGGGCGGGTCCGTCCGTTGCGGCAATGAGATTCGGCAGGCAGTCTAGAAACTCGAACCGAGTCCCGCAAGGCGCACCCATGACTGACCTACATCCCGCCCCGCTGCCACCGCTGATCGACGCCCAGGCCCTGCAAGACCTGCTCGGCGAGCCCTCGCTGCGGCTGTTCGACACCACCGTGCACCTGCGCCCGAAGCCCGGCGGCGGCTACGAGATCGCAAGCGGTCGGGAGGATTACGAAGCTGCGCACCTGCCGGGCGCCGGGTTCATCGATCTCTGGCACGAGCTCGCCGACCCAGGGCATGCTTTGCGCTTCATGCTGCCGCCCGAGGCGCTGTTTGCGGCAAGGCTGGGTGCGCATGGCGTCGGTCCGGGCACGCGCGTAGTGCTCTACAACGCCGGCCCCACCTGGTGGGCCACGCGCGCCTGGTTCATGTTGCGCGAGTTCGGCTTCGACGCCGTGCAGGTGCTCGACGGCGGGCTCGACCAGTGGAAGCTCGAGGGGCGGCCGCTCGACGCCCGCCCCTGCACCTACCCGCCCACGCGCTTCGTGCCCGGCGCGCGGCGCGGGATCTTCGTCGGCAAGGAGGCCGTGCTCGAAGCCGTGCAGCGGCGCGACCGCCACCTCGTGCACGCGCTCTCGCCGGCACTCTTCAGCGGCCGCGTCGTCGGCTACGGGCGCCCGGGCCGCATCGCCGGCAGCGTCAACCTGCCCGCCGTCGACCTGCTCGATCCGGCGACCCAGGCCTTCCTGCCCCTGCCCCGGCTGCGCGAGGCCGCAATGGCGCGCGGCCTGCTCGACGGCCGCGGCACGATCGCCTATTGCGGCGGCGGCATCTCGGCGACCACCGACGCGTTCGCGCTGCACCTGCTCGGCCAGCCGGACGTGCAGATCTACGATGCCTCGATGAACGAATGGGGTCCCGACCCGACCCTGCCGATGGAACGCGATCCGTGAACACCTATCCGCTCTGGCAATTCGCCCACATCCTGCTGTTCGTCTACTGGCTCGGCGCCGACCTCGGCGTGTTCTTCGCCTCCCGCTACGTCGCGCGCGCCGACCTGCCACTCGAGGAGCGCCTGCGCTTCCTGGAACTGCTGCTCAAGGTGGACATGGGCCCGCGCACGGCGCTGATCCTGATGATCCCGGTCGGCTTCACGCTCGCCACCACGCTCGGCATCGCCCCGTTCGCGGCAACCTGGCTGCCGCTGATCTGGGTCGCCTCGCTCGCCTGGCTGGCGCTCGCCTGGTATCTGTTTATCAATGCCCGCAATCCGCGCAGCGTCCCGTGGGCGCGCCTCGACCTCGGAATCCGCCTCGCCGTTCTGGTCACGTTCCTGGCGCTCGGCCTGCTGAGCCTCGTGCGCGGCGCGCCGCTGCTGACGCCCTGGCTTGCCGGCAAGTTCGTCCTGTTCGCCGGCGTCGTCACGCTCGGTCTGCTGCTGCGGATGGTGATCCGCGACTGGGTCACCGGGTTCGCCGAGCTGCGCGTCGCGGAACAGCGCGAGGCGGGCAATGCCCGCATCTACGCCGCCCACCGCCGCGCCGCGCGGCTCGCCCAGCTGCTGTGGCTGGGGGTTGCCGCGATCGCCTTCCTCGGCGTGGTGAAGCCCGCATGACGTCCCCCGGCGCCGCAACCTGGCCGCATCTGTTCGCGCCGCTGCAGGTCGGCCCGATGACGCTGCCGCACCGCGCGATCATGTCAGCCCATGGCATGGGGCTCGGCGCCGGCGGTCCGGGCGTCAGCGAGCGCTACCACGCCTATCTGCTCGAGCGCGCCCGCGGCGGCGCCGCGATGATCGGCATGGAATCGGCGCCGGTGCATCCGAGCACCTTCAGCCGCAGCCTCGTGATCAGGCTCTACGAGGACGGTTGCATCCCGAGTCTCGCGCGCCTTGCCGACGAGGTTCATGCCGCGGGCTCGCGGCTCTCGATCACCCTCTGGCACGGCGGCCACAAGGATGGCGCGCTGCGCGGCCCGTATTCGCTCGCGCCCTCGCCGATCCCGAACATGGCGGGCGATGTGCCGAAGCAGATCACGAAGCGCGAGATCCGCGAACTGGTCGCCGCCTTCGGCGCCGCCGCCGCGCGCTGCCGCCAGGCGGGGCTCGACTGCCTCGAAGTGCAGACCGCCACCGACTACCTGCTCGGCTCGTTCCTGTCGCCAGCGCTGAACCACCGCTCCGATGAGTACGGCGGCTCGCGCGAGAACCGCCTCCGTATCGTCAGAGAAGTACTCGAGCGCGTGCGCGAGGCCGCCGGCTCAAGTGTGGCGGTCGGCGTGCGCACCTCGGCGCGCCACGACATTCCCGGCGCGCCGGTCGACTACACGCTCGAGGAGTCGATCGCCGCGATGGCCGCGCTCGCGGCCGAGGGACTGGTGGACTACGTCAGCGTGATGGCCGGGTCCGGCTGGGCCGAAGGTGTCTCGATCCCGGCGCTGCACCACCCGCGCGCCTGCCTCGCGCCCGAGGCGCAGGCGTTCCGCCGCGCAGTGCGCGTGCCGGTGTTCGTCGCCGGGCGCATCCGCACCGCCGACGAGGCCGAGCAGCTGCTGGCGCGCGGCGACGCCGACGTGGTCGCGATGGCGCGCACCTGGATCGCCGATCCGCGATGGGCACGCAAGCTCCAGCAGGGCCTCTCCGCCCAGGTGCGCCCCTGCATGTCCTGCAACCAAGGCTGCGTCGGCTCGGTGTTCCGCGGCATGCCCGGCACCTGCGTGCTGAATCCGCGCGCCGGACACGAGCTCGACTGGCCGCCGCGCACGGTCGCGGCGCATCGGGGCGGCGCGCAGCCGACGCGCGTCGCCGTGATCGGCGGCGGACCGGCAGGCCTCGAGACCGCGAGGCTCGCCGCGATGCGCGGCGACGCGGTCACGCTCTACGAGGCCGGCGAGGAACTCGGCGGGCAGTGGCGGCTGGCCGCGGCCGCGCCGCAGCGCGGCGAGCTCGGGCTGCCGCTGCGCTGGTGGGAAGACGAACTGCGCCGCCTCGGCGTCGACATCCATCTGGGCTGCCGCGTCGATCCGGCGAATCCGCCGGGCGCCGATCGCATCGTCTGGGCCACCGGCTCGCGCCCCGCGCAGACCGCGGTCTGGCGGCTCCGCCCCTACCTGTTCGACGGGATCCCGGGAGCCGGGTCCGCCGTGCATGGCCGTGACGTCATGGCTGGTCGCGCCACGGCCACCGGCGCCGTTGCGATCATTGACGAGGAAGGCGGCTGGCCCGCGATCTCGCTGCTCGGCTGGCTGGCGGCCTCGCCCACGGTCACCGCGGTGACGCTGTTCACGACCGAGGCGCATTTCGGAGAATCGACCGTGGCGATCAGCTTCGAGGGCGCGGCACTGCGCTCGATCCGCGCTCAGGTGGACTCCGGCCGGATACGCATCCACTCGATATCCCGGGTCGAGACACTCGAGGCAACCCAGGTCGTGCTCGCCTCCGGCGAGCGCCACGGGCCGTTCGATCGGATCGTGCTCTCGACCGGCACTGCGTCTCGCGAGTATCCGGAAGATGCGATGGCGGTCGGCGACTGCATCACGCCGCGCGGCATCTGGTCTGCGACCAGCGATGCCGCGCGGCTGGTCGATGGATGGAAGGACTGAACACAAGGAGGACATCGATGATCACCCGACGCACCTGGCTCAACTCGGCAGCGGCCCTTGCCGCGGGGACCCTCGTCAGCCGAGTCGCGGCAGCCGCAGCAGCAGATGCGCCGCCCGCCGGCGCGGCGCCCCCCGGCAATGCCGGCGCGCCGATCCTCCGCATCATTCCCTCCAGCGGCGAGAAGCTGCCGGTGATCGGACTCGGCACCAACAACTACAGCCCGACGCAGGCCGAGGAACGGCTGGCGCGAAAGTTTGTGCTCGAGCGCCTGCCGGTGCTCGGTGGCCGCGTGGTCGACACCGCGCCGGCCTATCGCGAATCCGAGAAGACGATCGGCGCACTGATGGCCGAGCTCGGCAACCGTGACCGCCTGTTCATCGCGACCAAGGTCACCGCGCTCGGCGGCAGCCTCGAACAGGGCCGCGCGATGATCGAGGAATCGTTTCGCCGGCTGCAGACCGCGCAGATCGACCTGCTGCAGGTGCACAACGTCGATGGCGTCGACCTCTTGATGCCCGAGATGCTGTCGCTGAAGCGCGCCGGCCGCATCCGCTACATCGGCGTCACGACCTCGCGCGCCGAGCAATACCCGGTGATGCTCGCGGCGATGCGCCGCCACCCGCTCGATTTCATCCAGGTGGACTATTCGCTCGGCAATCGCGGTGCGGCAGAAGCCGTGCTGCCGCTCGCAAGGCAACGCAGGCAGGCAGTGCTCATCAATCTGCCCTTCGGTGGCCGGCGCGACGCGAACCTGTTCGCACGCACCAGCGGCCGCGACCTGCCGCCCTGGGCGGCGGAATTCGGCGCCGGCAGCTGGGCGCAGCTCTTCCTGAAGTACGTGATCAGCCATCCGGCGGTCACCGCCGCAATCCCCGGCATGACCAAGCTCGCCAACCTCGAAGACAACGCCAGGGCCGGCTTCGGCGCGCTGCCGGATGCCGCGATGCGCCAGCGGATGGAGGATTTCTGGGACCGCGAGATCGCGCCGGCAATGCCTGTGCCTGCGCGCGTGACGCCGCCGGCCTGAGAGCACCGCTCAGTCCGGCAAGAACTCCATCAGCGACACCGGGATGCCATCCGGGTCGAAGAAGATCACTTCCCGATAGAGCCCCGGCGGCGTGACGTCGCCGGGCGTCGTCTTGTGGTATTCGGTCGGCTCGGTCACGAACCGCACGCCGGGCGTCGCGCGCAGCCGCGCGACGATCTCCGGCATGCCCTGCACCGTCAGCACGACGGTCGCCTGGCCGTAGCGCGGGAAGCCATCGGGAGTCGGCAGCTCGGCCAGCGCCGTCGGTTGCGTATCGGTGACCGCATAGAGCCCGACCCAGCCGTAGTCGGTGCCCGGCGCTGCGAGATGCACCATCCGCAGCGCCGCCTGCGAGAGGCCGACCATCCGCGCGATGCCGGTGCCGGCAAGTGCCTTGTCCTCGATCACCTGCAGGCCGAGCGCATCGCGATAGACGCGCAGCGCCGCCTCGATGTCGCGCACCCAGACGGTGACGCGCTTGACCGCGCCCGCGCGCCCCTCGCCCGCCGCAGCCGACATCCGGATCAGAGCCCGAGCGAGCCGGGATTCATGCGGCCCTGCGGATCGACCAGCTGCTTCAGCTGCCGCAAGAATCCGGCCGCCGAGGGCGCGAGGCCTTCCTGGTAGCGGTAGAACTTGCCGAGCTGGAAGCTGACCGCCCCGTTCTGCATGAACGCCAGCGCAAGCTCCTCGCGGATCTTCGCGACCGCCGCGGCGGCCTCCGGGTTCGGCGCGTATTTCGGCAGCCTGGCGAGATAGGCCGCGTCGAGCACGCGCTCGTGGAACGCATTGCGCGCATCCGGCCAGTACATCACCGGCTCGAGCAGCGTGCCGGCGAGCCCGACCGTGCAGCTGAGATAGCCATGGTCGATGTCGTGCTTCTTCATCGCCTCGGCATGGCGCGCGAACACCGCCTCGCAGGCTTCGTACATCTT